>ERZ772971.462-NODE-462-length-25730-cov-17.513028_pt1 | contig 25730 bp, 18 predicted proteins | sample MGYA00511943_ERZ772971 | MGnify/ENA primary metagenome ERZ772971 (study PRJEB29015, sample SAMEA2737929) | human oral metagenome | biome: human oral; feature: human-associated habitat; material: dental | place: China | collected 2144 ... | reverse complement strand
GTTCAAAGGAATATTCATAGGTCTGGATGTCCCCAGCTCCCATAAAGACATAAACTGCATTAGTGTGGTCAAGAAGCGGAGAAACATTGTCCGCATCAATGACCTTAGCCCGCTTCACAATCTTTTCAGCCAAATCTTCAACCTTAACATCGCCATTGTCCACCTCACGCGCAGATCCGTAAATCTGAGCTAAGTAGACTGAGTCAGCCTGATTGAGGGCATCCGCAAATTCGTCCAAAAGAGCAATGGTCCGAGTGAAAGTATGCGGCTGAAAGATTGCCACGATTTCCTTGCTTGGATACTTCTGACGAGCTGCATCCAGAGTTGCGATAATTTCCGTTGGATGGTGAGCAAAGTCATCAATGATAACTGTGTCGTTGACAATCTTCTCAGTAAAGCGGCGCTTAACTCCACCAAAAGTCTTGAGGTGTTCCCGAACTAGATTCAGATCAAGACCTGCAGTGTACAAGAGACCGATGACTGCTGTCGCATTCATAATATTGTGACGGCCAAAGCTTGGAATTTGGAACTCACCCAGCTCTTGCCCGCGGAAAGAAACTTTAAAGCCTGATCCGCTGGTAGAACGCAAGAGGTCGTGAGCGACAAAGTCATTGCCTTCTTCCTTGAAGCCATAGTAGTAAATCGGAGCCTTGGACGTAATCCGGCGCAGCTGCTCATCTTCTCCATAAATGAAGAGTCCTTTGGTAATCTGCTTGGCATAGTCATTGAAAGCATTAAAGACATCTTCCAGACTCGTGAAATAATCCGGATGGTCAAAGTCGATATTGGTAATAATCGAATATTCCGGATGATAAGGCATGAAATGACGCTCGTACTCGTCTGACTCAAAGACAAAGTACTTGGCATTGGCAGATCCGCGACCTGTACCATCCCCAATTAGATAGCTAGTATCCGTGATATTGGAGAGAACATGGGAGAGAATACCCGTTGTAGAGGTCTTCCCGTGGGCACCAGCCACTCCCAAGCTGACAAAGTCACGCATAAAGCCACCTAAAAATTCATGGTAGCGTTTATAGCTGATGCCGTTTGCGTCTGCATAGGCAATTTCTACATTGTTATCTGGACGAAAGGCATTGCCAGCGATGATTTCGAAGTCTGGCTGAATATTCTTTTCATCAAAAGGCAGGATGGAAATGCCAGCCTGCTCCAGACCACGCTGAGTGAAATAATATTTATCAACGTCACTGCCCTGAACCTTATGGCCCATCTGGTGCAGCATCAAAGCCAAAGCGCTCATACCAGAGCCCTTAATCCCGATAAAATGATAGGTTTTCGTCATGATTACTCCTTAAGATACAAGGCCATAAAAGCAAGTCAAAAGAGGAAAATCTCCGCAGGCCCTAATCAGCCCGCAGGGATTTTCTTTCTTTACAAGCTTTTAGGCACCACCGAAACACCAAAGAAGCCGGACCAATCAGTAAGTCCCAGCTTCTAGCATCAGTCTTCTTCAACCGATGATGGATGTTATATGCAGATAAATTTTACATTTACATAACCAACTAGCAATTTTCCTTATAAACATCAGAAAACTGCAGGCATAAAAGGCTCAAGTAAGCCAGCTTTAATCGCTGTCCAAGCCTGTCAAGTTCAGCTCTTGAGCCTTGGAATGCTTCAACTGCTCCTCCTTAGCTCTATCCTGATTATAGATCTGACTGGTTTTTAAAAAATCATAATTGTTCTTCTTAGGCTTTTCTTCCGTCTCCTGTGGCTGAGGGCTATACTCAGGCTGAATATCCGCTAAAATATAGTTATCCTGCTGAAGCCTATCGCCAAACTTCGTAAATTCGCCCGATGTATTCTTCTGAAAAGGAGCTGTTGGCTTAGGTCTTTCCGCATTAGAAGCTGTTGGAAGCTTTCTGCTGCGGACCTTAGTCGGAAGGTCGCTGGTCAGATAAGGCGCTGAACGCTTCTTTTTCAAATCTGCCCGAGCTTCCTCGCGTGCCTGCTCAGCATAACGAATGGCCGGATCTTTCTTATCAATCGGCTTTTTAAAATCCTTGAACGCAGATTGCTTTTGCAGCGGTCTTCTGATAGCCTGACTAGCAGCGATGGGAGCATGCCTGCTGGAGTCCACAATCGGCATCCATTCCAAATAATTACGGTCTGTATAGTCTCCGGTAATGTTGCTAATGAGATCCAGTTCATCATAAAGATTCATATGCGGCATTTCCGTCAGCATGATTTCATCATCTGACACCAGAGGAAATTGTTTATCAGTCATATCTTTTTCCTTTCAACCCTTCATTATTATAAACTATTCAGGCTATTTTTCAAGCTATTCTGCCGAAATTCCCAGAATTTCTCGAATTTCCTCCACAGAGAGACTGGATTTAGCTTCTGCTCCGTCAAGAATAGTCGAAACCAGATTGCGCTTGCTCTCCTGCAGCTCCTGTATCTTCTCCTCAATCGTACCCCGTGTAATCATCCGATAAACTTCGACATTGCGCTCCTGACCGATACGGTGGGCACGGCCAATGGCCTGGGCCTCAACCGCTGGATTCCACCAGAGGTCGACCAAGATAACTGTGTCTGCACCAGTCAGATTGAGACCGACACCTCCAGCCTTGAGGGAGATTAGAAAGGCTGAACGCTGGCCCTCATTGAAGGCTGTTGTCATGTCCTGACGCTCCTTGGCCGGAGTAGAGCCAGTAATCTTAAAGGACTCCATGCCCATCTTGTCCAGTTCACTCTTGATAATATCCAGCATACCACGAAATTGTGAAAATATGAGGACACGACGATTACCATCTTGTATCTGTTCAAGTAATTCCCGCAAACTTTCCAGCTTCCCGCTCTCGCCCTCGTAATCTTCCATAAACAGCTTCGGAGTGTCACAGATCTGGCGGAGGCGCATAAGACCTGACAGAATCTCTATCTTGCTGCGGTTGATTTCATCTTCTGTCGCATGGATGATTCTGTCCTGCATCTGCTTGAGTAGAGCCAGATAAATGGTCTTCTGGCTATCTGCCAATTCATTGCGATAGGCAACTTCAATCAAATCAGGCAATTCCTGCAGCACATCTTCTTTCTTGCGCCGCATGACAAATGGTTTGATATAACGGGCGACTTTCTCAGCCGGCAGTTTTAAAAATTCCTTTTTACTTGGCAAAAGTCCTGGCATGACAATCTGGAAAATAGACCAAAGTTCTCCCAGATTATTCTCAATCGGCGTCCCAGAAAGGGCATAGGTATGCTCCACTTCAAAATCTCGCAAATACTGGGCAATCTTGGTCTGGTCATTTTTCATCACCTGAGCCTCATCCAAAATCAAATACTGGAAGTGATTGTCCCGGTATTCTTCCACATCCTGTCTAAAGGAAGCATAGCTAGTAATGGTAATCTGATGCTTCTCCGCCATCAGCTCATCACGAACATTTTTCAGACCATACACCACCGCCACATCCAGATGCGGAGCAAATTTAGCAAACTCATCGCTCCAGTTGTAAATCAGGCTGGATGGCGCCAAGATTAAGACTTTCTTAGAGTCATCTATACGCGAACTCAGAAAAGAAATCGTCTGCAGAGTCTTCCCTAGTCCCATATCGTCAGCCAGAATTCCACCAAATCCATACTTATCCAACATAGATAACCACTTGACACCCGTCTCTTGGTAATCCCGAAGGTCAGCCTTGACTTGCAGCTTGGGAAGCGGAAATTCCTCAGGGTGAGTCAGGTCAAAGGCCAGTTGATGCACATCTTTTGAAAACTGTACCCTATCCTTGCCCTTAAAGAACTCTGCCAGTTGATAAGCCGCCAGACTGCTGGTCTGAATAAAGCCATTTTTAGTCCGCTTACTCCGCAGCTGCTGCAAAGTCCGACTCATCTCCTTGGTCTCTTCATCGAAAATCAAGACTTGCCCAGACTTACTGATAAAGAAGTCCTGCTCCTTAAAGAGCGAATCAAGCACTGCGTCTATCTCTGACTGCTCAATGCCAGCAAAATCAAAACCAACATCCAAGAGGCCGCCCTTCATCTTGACAGAGATCCTTGGACTTTCTGTCTGTGCCAGTGCCTCTAACTCTTCTGTCATGCTGACATGGCCCAAAGCCTCAAAGTTGGGAATGACTTCTGAGAAGAAATGATAAATTTCTTCTGGCTTCAGAGGCGGTCGCTGACTGTAAAAGTCTGCCACAAAACCTGCCTGCAGCATTTGCTTAAAGACTTGCTGCTCATGCTCAAAATTACCCGCAAAAGGCAGACGTTCCAAATCTTTGCGAGTCGTCACCTTCCTGTCTTCATAGTCAAAGACAGTGTCCAAAATCAGACGCTTGTCAGGACCGATGTCAAAGTCAAACTTGGCTGTAAAGTCATGAATCATCATACTTTCAGGTGCTTCTACCCGGCCAACCTTTTTAAACTCAGACAAACTGGAAGCCAGCTTCGTCCTCTCCGACAAGTCGAATTGCAGGCGCTTCAACCGATCATGCTCTATAGGCAGCTCCCGTAAAGCCTTCATCAGTCTAATCTGCTGAGGATTTAGCTGGTAGAAAGTATCTCCATAAAAGATAAACTGGCCATCATAAAGCAGCTTATAATTCTTCTCAGCAATGACTAGCTCAAAATGCTCTTCATGCTCTTCCACTTGGAAAGTATAAACTTCTGCCTCTTCATGTAAATCTTGGAAAAAGACTTCACTGTAGTCGTAAAGGCTGTACTCTAAGCGGAAAGAAGACAGATTCATCAGGAAGATAACTCCCTCTTCAAAGATGCTGGCTGGGAAGAAAAGATTGCGCCCAGCATTTGGGAAAACCAAAGAAGAATCTTGCCCCTGATAGTCGAGAACTAGCCCCTGCAGGAAAACGAGCAAATCTTGACTGGCTTCATCAAAATCCTCCAAATGAATAGCCTCATAATAACTCTTACCAATCTGATAATGCCCGCCCTTTTCCAAGGTCCGAAGGAATGAAAGAACGTCTCGGACAACATAAGAGCGCTCGTCCGGCAAGCGACTGATCCGAAGACTCCAGAGAAACTGCCCTGTATAAGAGTCCTCCTGACCAGTAGCCGAGAGCTCATAACGAACCTGTTGATCGGATTTTTCCGGCAAGACCTTATCCAAGAACAAGCTTCCGAAAGAAACCAGCTCTTGGGTCTCCTGACTGGTCAACTCCTCTTCTTCCATACTCTTTAGCACATCTTTTCCCGATGGGGCATTTTTCAGATAATACTCCAAGGCTGCCAGATGGGCACAGTATTTTTTCTTCTGGAAAAAGTCGCAATAACAAAAGATGACATCATCATCCAAGCTATAGCGCAGATTGCACTCATCCACACGAGCATATAAAAGTGAATCACTGACCTCAAGGATTACTACCTTATTGTTTTCAACCAGAGCAATTCCTTCTGTCCGAATCTTACCAGGAATTAATTTTGCCATAATTACCACCTTACATTTATCTCACCATTATACCATACTTTCGACATAAAAAAAGAAAAGCAAGCTCTTATGCTTACTTTCATTTTTACATGTAAACGTATGTTTGTCAAATTGCTGTTTTACAACTCTACTTCCGCTTCCTTGCAATCAAGTGAATCGGGGTTCCTTCAAAGACAAAAGCTTTGCGAATTTGATTTTCCAAGAAACGCAGGTAAGAGAAGTGCATGAGTTCTTCTTCGTTGACAAAAATGACAAAGGTCGGTGGCTTGGTCGCTACCTGAGTCGCATAAAAAATCTTGAGACGTTTGCCCTTGTCAGTCGGTGTCGGATTAATGGCAATGGCATCCATGATAACATCATTGAGCACCGCTGATGGAATACGGGTATTCTGACTCTGACTGATTTGCTTAATCATATCCGGCAGCTTATGGAGACGCTGCTTGGTTAAGGCAGAAACAAAGATAATCGGGGCATAAGAAAGGTATTGGAACTGGTCTCGGATATCCTCTTCCCAGTCTTTCATGGTATGGTTATCTTTTTCCAACGTATCCCACTTATTGACAACGATGACAATACCTTTTCCTGCTTCATGGGCAAAGCCAGCGATTCGCTTGTCGTACTCACGAATTCCCTCTTCGGCATTAAGAACCATGAGAACGACATCTGAGCGATCGATCGCCCGCATAGCCCGCATGACAGAGTATTTTTCCGTGTTTTCATAGACCTTGCCTGACTTGCGCATACCAGCCGTGTCAATCATGGTAAATTCCTGACCTTCACTATCTGTAAAGACCGTATCAATAGCGTCACGCGTTGTACCAGCCACTGGGCTAGCAATGACTCGGTCTTCCCCCAAGATGGCATTGATCAAGCTAGACTTGCCGACATTAGGACGCCCAATCAAGCTAAACTTAATCATATCAGGATTTTCGACGACTTCTTCATTAGGCAGATTTTCAACGATCGCATCAAGAACATCCCCTGTACCAATCCCGTGGACTGAGGAAACTGGGAATGGATCACCCAAGCCCAGCGCATAGAAATCAAAAATCTCATTGCGCATTTCAGGATTGTCGACCTTATTGACCGCTAAAATAATCGGCTTATGAGTCTTATAGAGCATGCGAGCCACATACTCGTCCGCATCCGTAATACCTTCCTTGCCAGATACGACAAACACGATGACATCCGCTTCGTCCATGGCAATCTCTGCTTGGTGTTTGATTTGCTCCATAAAAGGCGCGTCAACATCATCAATTCCGCCCGTATCAATAATACTAAACTTACGGTTGAGCCAGTTTGCGGTCGCATAGATTCGGTCGCGGGTCACCCCTTCGACATCTTCCACAATGGAAATCCGCTCACCTGCAATCCGATTGAAGAGCGTTGACTTGCCGACATTGGGACGGCCGACAATGGCAATAGTTGGTAAGGCCATGTTTTTCCTCTTTCATTCTTTAGGACAGAGCCAAACTCCGCCCTATTTTTCTAATTTCTTTTCTTTGAACAGTTGGTCAATAGCCTGATTTGGCTCCTGACCAAATTGGGCAGCTAGACGCTGACTCCAGGTTTCCTTAGCTCGCTCGCCAGCATATTCAGTCTGTACGCGGTCATAGTCTTGGATAGTTGAACGATCCTGTTCACGATATTCTTCCTCAAAGACCACTGCTTCATAAGGCAGGCGCGGTTTGACTGCATGGTTCTGGTTAGGAGTTCCCAGAGCAATCCCAAAGACCGGATAAGTGTAGTCCGGTAGCTTGAAAAGCTCTGCTATTTGACTGGCAGCATAACGAACCAATCCAATGATTACCCCGCCATATCCCAAACTTTCAGCCGCTAACAGGGTATTTTGCCCCGCCAAAGCGGCATCTACTGAGCTAATCAGGAGATTCTCCGCCCCCTCAGGATAAAAGTCTTCCGTATACAATTGAACGCCCTTTTGAGCACGATTGAGGTCGACAACAAAAAGCAGGAAGGCCGAAGACTGCCGAATGGCTTCTTGGGGCACCAGGTCAAAGAGGGCTTCTTTTTTCTCTTTGCTTCGCACCACAATGATAGAGTAGGACTGGAAATTCTTCCAGCTGGACGCAGCTCGACCAGCATCAATGATGGCACGTAATTCCTTATCCGAAATCTGCTCCTCCGTAAATCGGCGAACAGACGTATGAGCATTCATCAAGTTAATTGTTTCATTCATCGGCGGTTCTCTCCTTCTAGTCGCACCTCCTGAGCCAGAAACTTAATTCGCTCCATAACCCGCTTGGCCTGCCAAGTCTCATCGCCATTCTTAGAGCTAGCAAAGTGGCGCTCCAAGTCCGTAAAACTAAAGTTAGAAGTAAAGAAAGTTGGCAGATTTTCCTGCATGCGGTGCTGGAGAATGACCTGCAAAATCTCATCTCGCATCCAAGGACTGGACTGTTCAGCACCGATATCGTCTAATATCAGCACTTGAGCTGTCTTGACCTGGTCAATCTTCTCCTTAACCAAGCCCGAACTGATAGCATTCTTCACATCCAAAACAAAGCTCGGATAATGTAGCAAGGTCGTTGAAACACTGCGTTTTTCTGACAGATCATGCGCCAGAGCTGCCATCATGTAGCTCTTTCCGACTCCAAAATCCCCGTAGAGATAAACAGCCTTCTGATAATGCGGAAACTCGGCAACAAAGTTGGTCAACAGTTCAAAAGCTTTATAGCGACCAACATCGTCCAGATCCACCTGAGCTAGGCTTGCTTCCTTGAGACTGGCTGGTAGACTGATAAGATTGAGACGGCTTCTAATGGCCTCCTGTCTCTCCTGCTCAATCAACTCAGGCGTCTCTTCATAGGCAACATCCGCATAGCCTTCATTTTTCACCAAGATTGGCTTATAACCCTTGGCAATATAGGTCTCGTCCCCCAGCAAAAAGCGGTTGCGCTCCGTAATATACTGGTTAAACTTGGAGACACTGCGCTGAATCTCAGCTTGGGTCAGCTTTTCCTGCTGGATAAAGGCTACCACATCTGGATCGGCCATAATCTGCTTGACCAGCTCCTGATAGTCAAACTGACGCACCTTGCTCATATGAGGCATATTCTGCCCTATTTTCTCCATTTATTCGCCTCCTCCTTCAAGTTTGGCTAAGAGCCGACGTTTCTGCTCTTCTAGCTCGGCCTGCTTCTCTGCACTCGTTTCATTTTTATAATCTGGCTGACTCCAGTCAGGTACGTTGCTTTTGGTAGACACTTGCCCAGATTTAGCTGGACGACTCTGGGGCTGCTGGTTGCGCTCACGGATTTTCAAGACAGCTTCCTCAGCTGTCGTCACCTTTTGATAAGAAAAATCATTGGCTACCTTGAGGGCATACTTTTCATTGAGATTGGCTGAATCCACCTTATTAAAGGTCAAGAGCAAGACTACGTTGATAACTTCGTCCAAAAGGCCTAATTCAGCTAAATCCAGCAAAAGCTTTCTCTCCGTCCGCGTAATAGCAGCCTGACGAGTTTTTTTGATTTCTGCCAGGAAGACCATTGGCGATGTTCGTTTCGCTTCTTGGATAATAGACTGCTCCTGCTTAGAAAACTGACCTTCTGCCGGCTTCTGAGCTAGCTTTTGCTTCATCCGCTTGGTAGAAATGACCTGAGAAACAGCAGTTTCTCTAGCCAAGACATAGGTCTCATACCAAGTCCACGTTTTCTGCTCAGCTATTGCAAACAATTCTAATAAATCTTCTTTTTCATCGGCAAAACGAAGATTGTCCTGAGCCATCCGTTGCTTGAAATACTCCAAGTCAAAATCATTGGCCTTTCTTACTGCCCTTGGCTGCTCAGCATCCATACCAAACACCTGCATAAAAGGCTTGACCAATTTCTCTCCACTAGGATTTTCTGGTCGCAGGGCATCGGCAGCAGCTTCACCGATTTTCTTTTCCAAGAGCCGGCTGTACACATTATGGCTGAAAAATTCCGCCGCCGTTAAGGTCGGGTGGAGTTGAACCAGATAATGGTCATCTGTTTGATAAAGGTCCACTAGCTTAATCGCCGCTAAACGCTCAAAACTTTCTTCTAAAACATTAAGTCCAAAATCTAAATGATTGAGAATTTGACTGAAGAGGTGCTGCTTTTGCCCATTATCCACAAAAGACAGCAGATAAAGATAAAGTGTTAGTGCTTCTCTCCCCAAAATCGGCAGATAGAGCTTGGTCAAGATAGCAATATCTGGGCTGACTGCATTATTGCGCAAGAAAGAAAACTGATGGTTTGGTTTCATTTATTTGTCCTTTTTCTTCTTGGACCCCTTGGTAATCTGCTTGAGTAGGCTTTCCAGCTCGCCCACATCCTTGAAGCTCCGGTAAACACTGGCGAAACGAACGTAGGTGATTTCATCCAGCTCAGCTAGTTCATCCATGACTAAGGATCCAATATATTCACTATTGATTTCATTGTCGCTCTGACTGCGGACTTTTTGCTCGATTCGGTTGACAATCTCCTCTATTTCATCACTAGATACTGGCCGCTTTTGAGCAGAGCGAATAATACCGTTAAAAATCTTATCTCGAGAAAATTGCTCACGTGTCCCGTCCTTTTTGACAACCACTAGGGTTCTCTCTTCGACGCGCTCGTAGGTCGTGAAACGATGCTGACATTCCTCACACTCACGGCGGCGGCGGATTGTATTTCCATCTTCTGCCTGTCTGCTATCAACTACACTTGATTTATTCCCACCACATTTCGGACAACGCATACCATTTCCTCCTAGAATCCTAATACTTCATTATAACACGTTTTCAAGAATAACAAAAGACAGCCGTTTGGGGTGTGAAATTTCGCCATTTTCTCCTAAATATATGTTTATCAAAAAGAAAAAGAGAGGCAAATCTGTTGCATTCACAGCCTTGCCTCATCTTTTTTGTTTTTATAATGTCACTTGCACTTCTAAACCAAAGTGGTCACTGACAACAGGCGTTGCTTTCCCGTCAAAAACGACAGCGGAGCGCTCAATGTTCATCCCTTGACTAGTGAAAACATAGTCTATCTTTAGAGCATGCTTATTGTCATCCCAGCCTGCGATAGTCCCTTCTACAGTTGCCTCTCCGCTAACTTCTTTTGCAGCAGTATGACTATCCTGCAGCTTCAGTGGACTGGCTAAGATGGTCTGGTAACCTTGCTGGCCGACTGGATTGTTGAAATCGCCCATCAGGACCAAGCGGCTTTCTGCTTTTAGAAGCTCTGCCTCAAGCTTGGCCCATTCCCCCTGAAAGCCTTTGTCCCACCAAGACAGATGGCAGGAGGCAATTGTCAGCAATTGACCTTCTACCTCAGTCTCGGCTAGCAAGACCTTGCGGGTATGGTAATCCGTAGGATCATTAGCCTCTGATACCAGGACTTCTCTAGGAGCCATAGGATTTCTAGATAGGATTGCCACTCCTTCGTTGTAAATATCAAACCCAATATGATTATAGGCCCAGGACCAATGATAGTCCAGTCCTGCCTCAGCCAACTTTTCTACCAGACATAGAGCAAAATGGTCTTGATGAATCGCAATTGCACCCTCAACCGCCTGATAGAAAGGAGCCTGAACAACCTGTTCAGACTCCGTTAATTGATTGACTTCCTGCAGGCAAATGACATCATATTTTTCTTGAAGAATGCGCTCTACCAACTGATTAAGCTTGGTTTCTTGCTCTTCTTCCATCCAACTATGAGTATTTAATGTCAGGAATTTTGCCATGATTTCTCTTTTCTATTTTACAATTCAACCTTAGCAACAACTGTCTTAGCAGATGTTTGACCAAGTTTTTCTACTGTTACAGACTTGATAGCTGCTGCATTTGTGAAGACTACGATTGTTGAAGTTTCACGTCCTGCTTCTTTGATTGCTTCCAAGTCAGCTATTACTAGAAGATCTCCAGCTGCAACTTTTTGACCTTCAGAAACATGAACTTCGAATGGTTTACCTTCAAGGCTAACAGTTTCCAAACCAATATGTACCAAGACTTCCAGGCCGTTATCTGTCACAAGACCAATAGCATGCTTGCTAGGGAAAACGCTAGTTACTGTACCAGCAACTGGTGAATAAATCTTACCGTTTTCAGGCTCAACTGCAAATCCATCACCCATCATTTTTTGTGAGAAGACTGGATCTTTAACATCTGCCAAGTCAATGACTTGACCGTCCGCAACAGTTTCAACTTCCTCAGTCACACCTTTGTAAGAAACTTCGGCAGCCGCTGATTCTGCTTTTTGGCTAGGAAGTGTTTCAGGAATCACTTCACCAGAATCCAACAAGTCTTGAATATCAGATTTGAGAACGTCGGCTTTTGGTCCGTAGATAGCTTGAACACCTTGGCCTTTCATAACTAAGCCCATAGCACCTTCAGCTTTCCACTGTTCTTCTGTTCCAACTTTTTCAGCATCCTTGACAGTCACACGCAGACGAGTCATACATGCATCTACATCAACGATGTTAGCGCGGCCGCCAAGAAGATTGATAACATTTACCGCTTGAGAAGCTGCAGCAACTTTACCACCAGTTGACTCTGATGAAGAAGCTTCATCTGAACCTTCAGCAGTTTCATAGTTACCGTTACGTCCTGGAGTTGCATAGTTGAACTTCTTGATCATGAAGTTAGAAATGAAGTACATCACAACACCAAAGAGAATCGTTACCCAAATGAAGTTGATGATATCCATCCCCAAGCCAGCATTGATTGCCATTGGAGTACGAGTCAAGAATTCGATAGAACCGAATGAGTGTACGCGAAGGTTGACGATGTCAGCCATTGCAAAAGCAGCACCCTGAACAACTGAGTAAATCAGGTAAAGAGGAGTTGCTACAAACATGAACATGTACTCGATTGGCTCAGTAACCCCTGTCAAGAAGGTCGCCAAAGCAGTCGCAATCATCATACCTTTGTATTTGTGTTTCTTGTCAGCATCCACATTGTGATAGATAGCTGCTGCTACCCCCATAAGGATACCGAAAGAACCAATCATCTGACCAACTTTGAAGCGAGCTGGGTGAACAGTCTCAAGTAAGTGTTGGTAAGTAGAAGGATCAGCTGATTTCGTACCAACCAAGTCAGTTACCCAAGCCAACCAAAGTGGATCTTGACCAGCTACAGTTGTTCCCGCACCAGAACCAGTAATAACGTGGTAAACACCACCTAGTTCTGTGTAGTTCATTGGGATGGTCAACATGTGGTGCAAACCAAATGGAAGCAAGAGACGTTCCAAAGTACCATAGATGAATGGTGCCAAAACTGGCGCAGTATCTTGTGAGTTAGCAATCCAAACACCAAAGCTGTTGATACCTGATTGAACAACTGGCCATACAAATGACAAAATAATTGCTACGATAGCTGAACGCAAGATAACAACGAAAGGTACAAAACGCTTACCATTGAAGAATGACAAGGCATCTGGCAATTTACGGAAGTTATAGTATTTGTTGTAAGCTGTTGCTCCGACAAAACCTGCGATAATTCCGACAAAGACACCCATATTCAGAGCTGGTGACTCCAGAACACTGATGAAATAATCAGAAACCTTAATAGATGCGCCAAACATTGTTTTAACTACAGCTGTTTTATCTGAGAGCATATCGCTGGTAACACCAAACATGACACCAGTAATACGGTTAATCAGGATAAAGGACAGACCAGCTGCAAAGGCACCGCCAGCGCGTTCTTTTGCCCAGCTTCCACCGATAGCCAAAGCAAAGAGGATATGCAGGTTACCAATAACCCCCCAACCAATCTGCTCTAAAACACCACCGATAGTGACTAAAACACCTAGATTTGGATTAATCATCGGGATAGACTTACCGATACTAATCATCAGTCCTGCTGCCGGCATAACAGCAACGACCACCATCAAAGCTTTACCGAATTTTTGCCAAAATTCAAAGCTAAAAATGTTCTTGAATGAATCTTTCATCATTCAGACCTCCTTATATTTTTTGCAAACCAGTCCGTTTTTGTGAAATCGTTTGCATTTAGATACATCTATTATAGCACGATTTTTTATTTTGTAAAGGCTTTTATAAAAATATTTTCTCTTTTTTTTGCATCCCAAAGGCTAAAATTTCTCTTTACCAGCCGTATTCTTGCTATATTTTAACGAAAACGATTGCATAGAATTGCCAGAAAGTCCAAATTATTTCTCTATCAATACTGTAACAAGCGCAAAAAAACTCCGTCTCCAAAAGAGAACAGAGTCTTTAATTTTCTATTCTTGCATGGCATAACCAACACCGCGAACAGTTTTGATATAGCTTGGCTGCCCTTCCACATCAATTTTACTGCGCAGATAACGAATATAAACATCTACAACGTTGGTCTCGGTTGCACTCTCGTACTTCCAGACACGCTCCAGCAGTTGCTCACGGCTCATGACCTTATTGCTGCCCATCAGGGTCACCAGCAGATCGTACTCCCGCCGCGTTAGCGCAATGACTTCCTCACCGCGGTAAACCGTATGATTTTTAATATCCACTCGCAGATTGCGGTAAGAGGTCGGAATTTTCAAGAGGCTGCAGTGCTGGTCGATAAAGTCGCGCCCGCGGAAAATGATCGAGACACGCTCCACTAAGTCACTGATAATGAAAGGCTTGACCACGTAGGAAACGGCAAAATGCTGGATTGCTTCCTGCTGCTCTGCAATCTCTTCACGACTAGCCAGAACGATAATGACGGACGCTGGCTTAATCAAGCTCAGCTGCTTAGCAAAATCGCTGGCAGTCATATCTTGAAGATCATAGTTGAGCAAGAGCAAGTCATAATCCACATCTTTAGCCAGAGCCAGTCCCTCTTGACCAGTCTCAGCTAAATCTACAAGAAAGCCTTCCTTTTGCAGTTCCAAACTCACAAATCGGGCAAGATTTTTTTCATTTTCTACTAGTAAAATTCGCTTTGCCATAGGCCTATCCTATTTTTCGTCGTACCAAGAATAGTGGAAAGTACCTTCTTTGTCTTTACGGTTGTATGTATGAGCACCAAAGTAATCACGCTGCGCCTGGATCAGATTAGCTGGCAGATTTTCCGCACGGTAGCTATCAAAGTAAGCAATGGCACTGGAGAAGGTTGGTACTGGTACACCTGCTTGCACAGCCAAGCTGACAACATCACGCACTGCCTGCTGATACTTAGCCGTAATATCCATGAAGTATTCATCCAAGAGCAGGTTTGCTAGGTCAGCATCACGGCCGTAAGCATCTGTAATCTTTTGTAGGAAGCGGGCACGGATGATACAGCCAGCACGCCAGATAGAAGCAATCTCACCAAACGGCAGATTCCAGTTATTTTCCTTAGAAGCTACACGCAATTGAGCAAATCCTTGAGCATAAGACATGATTTTTGAGAAGTAAAGAGCCTGGCGGATCTTTTCAATCAACTCTGCCTTGTCTCCTTCAAAGGTGAAAGCAGCTGGTTTTGGCAATACCTTGCTAGCAGCCACACGCTCATCTTTGTAGGTCGAAATGTAACGCGCAAAGACTGACTCAGTAATCAAGGGCAGCGGAACACCTAAATCCAGTGAAGATTGACTGGTCCATTTACCAGTCCCTTTATTGCCAGCGGCATCCAGAATGTAGTCAACGATTGGGCCAGCTTGGCCTTCATCGTCCTTGCGTGTCAAGATATCCGCTGTAATCTCAATCAGATAGCTGTCTAGCTCGCCTTTGTTCCACTCTGTGAAGATGTCAGCCATTTCACTAGCTGAAAGGCCCAGCAAGTGCTGCATAAGGTCATAACTCTCAGCGATCAGCTGCATATCTCCGTATTCAATCCCGTTGTGGACCATTTTTACATAGTGACCAGCGCCATCAGGACCGATATAGGTCACACATGGTGCACCGTCTTCAGGAGCTTTGGCAGAGATTTCTTCCAAGACATCCGCTACCAACTCATAAGCTTCTTTTTGACCACCCGGCATAATAGACGGTCCTTCCAATGCGCCCTTTTCACCACCGGAAACACCTGTACCGATGAAGTTGATACCAGAGTTAGCCAACTCTTCATTGCGGCGAATGGTATCTTTGTAGAAAGTATTCCCACCGTCAATCAGGATATCTCCCTTATCCAAGTGAGGAAGCAGCGCCTGAATAGTCGCATCTGTACCAGGACCAGCTTGAACCATCAACATAATCCGACGTGGCTTTTCGATAGAGTTTACAAAGGACTCCACATCATAGCTTGGCACAAAGTTTTTCTCAGGATGAGAAGCAACGACATCCTCTGTCTTGTTTGCTGAGCGGTTATAAATGGCAACTGTATAACCACGAGATTCGATATTTAGGGCAAGGTTACGGCCCATAACAGCCATACCAACAACACCAAAGTTTGCTTTAGTCATTATGTTCTCCTATAGTTTGTTTGTCTTATTTTATCATTTTTAAGGCTTAAAAGAAAGTATTAAGTCGGAGAGGGATTATGAGGGTGGATGGATAGAAAAACCAAGTACAGATCAACTGAACTTGGTTGTGGGGGGTTACAGTAAAGAGTAAAGTAAGACGACCAATTTTTAAAAGAACTTAGGTTCAATCCTGCCCTCGGAACTAATAGGCTTCCGAAGGTTTTCTTACGAGAACATTCAGAATCACAAAATCTTCATCATCAATCTTTGCAATAATCCGATAAGAGTCTACACGAAAGCGCTCATAGCCAGAGAGATTCCCTGACAAATATTTTCCAGGTGCCTTAGGAAAATCAACATTTACCAGATGTTTATCAATCTATTTAGCAATAATCTTCTGTGTCTCTCTATCCAGTTTATCCGTAATCAATTCCACTCCTAAACATTGTAGAGTTCCTTTAACTTTTCTCTTTTTTAATATATTATCTATATTTCATGTTTTTGAATTATATAATCAAAATTTTCTAACAAATTATCTAAAACTGTTCCTGCATAGGAATTTCTAAAAGCAGGACATACATCTGATAGTTCCTCTAAATAATTTTTGGATTTCTCCTTTATTTGATCATCTTCATCGTGTGCATAGAACATATAAAGATATGACTGATAAATTTTTCTACTATCAGCTGCTAAAGTTTGGCAATATCTATTTAACTGTTCATATCCATCTCTAAACCTAACAAAACTATAACCATTTTTCCCAGGTACTATTCCGTCAAAATAACATGATTTAACAATAAATTTAACCTCAATTATACTTATACTATTATTTTTATCCGCTATAGCTAAATCTACAGACTCCTCGTCAGCTTTTTTAGATGTATTTTCTTCAAAAGTAACACGACCTTTCATATTTTTATCTAAGAAATCCCACAAATCATTTCTGAAATCTTGTTCAAAAAGAGAGCTATCAATTTTATCTCCACTAAAAAAAGTAGCCTTCCTATCTATCTTTCTAAGCACCTGGTATCTTTTTAAGACTTCTGGCAATTCTTTTAAATCTGATTTTGTGGAGTTTTCTTTTGCAATTCTCTTTTTTTCACCAAAAAATTCTGAAAATTCACTATCAATTTTCCCATCATTATATAAATCAACACCATTGTCAGTTTGACAATATACATACTTTTTTTTATAATTCTGCGCGGCTTTGTTTTTAAACTCAGAACTATCACACCCACTTTCCTCATATTCACAAGTGACTCTTCCCTCTTTTAGTATAAAAATATTCATCGAATCTACGCGAAAATGACTTGAAATGGTATTTTGTATCTCACTTTTATACTTAGATACATCTGAAATTTTATCCATTACCAATAAAAATGATTTTGTATAAAATTGAGAGCTAAAAAACAATCCACTAAGAATAGTATACTCTGCCTCACGCGAAGAAAATGTATCTGTCGAAGACAAAAAATCTTTCATTAGATCAGTCATGATTCTCCTAGCCCTCACTTACTGTTTTTTGAATTATAAAATTCATCCAATGACTCAGAACGTTATACTTATCAATTTGTCCATTGTCAATTTGTTCATAGAACTCTGTCAATAATTGAGATAACTTACTTTTAGAAACTATTATATTCTCATTTCTACTTTCTGCTTCAGTAGCACTAGGTTCTTTAAAAATTAACGAAAAGATTAAATCATCATTATAAGATGTCAATAAATTTACAAAAGAAATCGTTTCTTCTTTTTTATCACTTAATGCGCCTTCTTTCGGAAATTGATTGATTTTTTCCATCAAAGCCTTTGTTGCAGAAATGTTATTCCCCTTTATGTCAATCTCGTTATTTGCTTCCAATCTATCTAATACTTCAAAGAAGTATAATATCCGAACCCCTAGATGTTTGTCAAAAACAATGTCCACCGCTTCTTCTGAATTGTCTTGTAAAAAACTTCTTGTTACATAATATAGATATATGTAACGTTGCAAAGTAAATTTATTTATATAAGTATCTAAATTACCGATTGCATACATAAATAACATGACTGTTTCTTGAAAAGATTCCATCTTATCACTCCATAATACTGTATCTAGAAATTTTAGTTAAATCAATTATATTTATCGTTTTGTTATAATAAGTTGTCAATTCATTAATCAGAGGGCTTTCACGTTCATTAGCTGAAATAAATAATGTATTTCCTTGATTAATAAAATTAATAAAGGTAAAAACAGCATTTTCTTCATGATATTTGTCCAATGAACTATCTGGGGTTTCACATAAAAACAAAGCCTGATTATGAAAAATACTCAAAATTGAGAACCTAAAAGATAAATCTACAAAGATCCTTTGAGATTCAGATAATGAATAATAATCATCCCTTATCACATCATCCAAATAAACCTCTATCATTCTCCCTTGTATATTATCCGCATTTTTTGTTGGAAGTTGCAAATATATAGATCTCTTTTCACCAAAAAATTTTTTTCCATATGACTGAAACTGTTCGGAAAACGTTTTGAAATTTTCAGCCAATCTATTGTCAATTTTAAACTTTAGTTTTCTTTCGTTTTCAAGAGCCTGTACTTGTTCTCGTTTAGCTATTTGTTTGTCTTTTTGTAAAATAGCAATTCTCTCTTCATCTTTATTAGAAATTTCGTAGTTTGTTTTCTCCAATCTAGCTAATTTTTTTTGAATATTGATTTTTTCTATTAACAGTTTAGAATCCACTTTCTCAAGTCTAGCTATTTCATCAGTAACTTCATCTATTTTTGTTTTATTAGATTTAATTTCCTGATTTATCCGTTTTCTTTTAATGTCTAATTCTATAATATCTTCCTCATTATTGACATCTAATTTTTCATGACATAAAATACAGCTATCTGAAGATAAATTAAATTTATGATTTTTACCACAAAATGGGCATTCATTATTCGCCATTATATTATAGTATTTGTGGTAATAACTCTCATAATTTGGTGAGTACAACATTCTATAGAAATTGTTAGAAACCAATTTTTGTTCTTCTAACAATTTTTCATAATCTTTTCTATAACTAAGTAACTGGTCGCGTTTCTTCTGTAACTCTTTATAATTTTGAGTATTTTTCTTCTCTACTTCCTTGATTTGCTCTTCTAACTCTACTATGTTCTCCTGAACATCATCTAATTTTTGTAGAGATTCTTTTTCTTGTTTTAAAAATTTTCTCGCATAATTTATTGCCTCACTCGCCTGTTTATACTTACTCTCTTTATATTGAGTTTCGGAACGTGCATTTAGATAGCTTTCATAAACTTCTGAACTTAGTATATATTTACTAACTAATAACTCTTGCATTCCTTCTTTCCAAAAAGAATACTCTCTATCTTCACTAAAAAAAATTGTATCAGTAAACATTTCCACCAAAGTATTAAATCCCCCAGGTACTCCGGTTACTTCTGCTAATCTTTTATTATATTGACCAATTAAATATGAGGTGATTTCTTGTAAATCAGGATTTTCTTTATCAACATATTTTTTTTCATAAGTTAAATAGGTAATGGATTTATAGTTCTCTCCTGAAAATAGTTCATTATCCACAGAAAATTCTTTAAGTGTTGTGTTAAAAAGACTTCTTACTACTTTAAAATTTTTATTCGCAACTTCAAATTCGATAATTAATTCTGCTTCCTTAGACTGATTATTCATTCGATCTTTAAAAAAAGATTCTGATAAAATCGGACGTGTCCCCTTTTTTCTCCCCTGATAATTTTTAAACTTTATTCCATAAGTATACGGGCCAATAACACCATACAAAATCATCTGTAACAATGTACTTTTTCCTGTCCCATTTGTACCTTTAATAATATTCAGCGTTCTAGAAAAATTAATCTCGAACGGCATAGAATATAAATCATAATTTTTTATAGTCATTTTTTTAATAATAGGTAAAGCAAATGTTTCCATGTATATTCTCCTATTTTTCTAATACTATTACACCTTCAAGTAACTTGCCAATTTTTTCTTTTTGCTGAGGACTTGGATTTAAGTAACGTGCTTCTCTTATTTCAATAACTTCAAACCCTATATTTTCAGCAATTTCAGAGCAAATCTCTAAAGTATTAATTAACACTCCAAAATAAGCAGAATTTGAAACATTAAAATAGACCCGCCGACCCTTTTTAAGCTTTTGATACATTCCATAAAAAATTGTCTCCATATCTTCAAAATAAGCAATAATCATACTTTGAATTTCCGTATTCCATGCTACTGAATCTTTGCTTAGAGACTCCATTTCAGATATAGTAGCCTTAAGAATCTTACTCTGTACCCCCTTTAGATTTCGTATTTTTAACTGGACATGTGAGCGTATAGTCTGTTCTCGTAATTTTTTAATATCATTATAATTTGTTAAAAAATCTAGCGCTTTTAATTCTAACATATATGAATCTGTATAATCCCTTGAATTCAGATATGGAGGAGAAGTAATAATTAAATCCACAGAGTTATCATCCACATTCTCAAAAATTAGCTTCCTTGTGTCACCTAAATATAATAAATCATGATTAGAAAAGTTGTTGGTCTCCAGCTTCTCAAGATCCTCAATGATAACATTATTAATAAAATTAAAAAAACTTGTTATTACTTGTTCCTGTGAGTATAAATTTTCTTTCCAATCTTTTTTGTAAGATAAACACTTACCGTTTCGATACAAATTACTGTATTCTAGTAATATATTGGCCAAACAAATAATGTAAACTTCTTTATATAATGTTGTCGATAGACTATTAATAGCTCTCTTAAGTTTTTCAATTGCAATAAAGACTTCACGATCTATATTCCACTTCTTTTTTTCCTTTCCCTCAATTAAAGTAGAAAATCCACTATATAAATCAATCTCGTTATCATTTAAAGAAACTATGTGTTTCTTCATTTTTAAAATATGAGACTTAATTGTTCGTCTTTTATATTGGGAAACTTTTAGTTTAGCTTTAGACAAGGTAAACATAAAAGGGTTTACCTCAAACGATATACAACTTATTCCCTTTATAGATAATTCCAAAGCAGTTGTGCCACTACCTGAAAACGGTTCTAAACAGAATTCTACCTTTTGGGTCTGTTCGTTTACTATAGCCTCAATAAATTCCTTTGAGTATCCCTCAACAAAAGGATACCATCTATGTATACAAATATCTTTATTTTTATTGAATTGCATAATTCTTCCGTATTCTTTAACATAGTTCACATATCTATACATTATAGCTCTCACTTTATTCAATTCGTATTTCTTTATTAGCAATTAGAGTTGTTTTAATTATACCACAAAAAACACGGCATTCCACCGTGTTTCTATGATTATTTCACAAGTTTCCTCATCTCATCAATACGCGCCACTGTCGCATCGTACTTAGCTTGGTAGTCGGCTTGTTTGTCGCGTTCTTTTTGGACGACTTCTGGTTTGGCGTTGGCTACGAAGCGCTCGTTAGAGAGTTTCTTACCGACCAGTTCCAGTTCTTTCTGCCACTTTGCTAGTTCTTTTTCGAGACGAGCCAGCTCTTCCTCGATATTGAGGAGGTCTGCCAGCGGCAGGTAGATTTCTGCTCCTGTGATGATGCTAGACATGACTAGCTCTGGCACAGGAAGGTCTGCTGCAATTTCCAGATGCTCAGGATTGGTGAAGCGCTTGATATAGTTGATATTATCCTTGAAGAAGGTTTCCAGCGCACTGTCTGTCGTCTTAATCAAGATGGTGATTGGCTTGCTTGGCGCCACATTGACCTCAGCTCTGCTATTGCGCACCGAACGAATCAGATCCTTGAGGGCTTCCACGCCAGCTGCAGCCTCGGCATTTTCAAACTCTGGACGAACCACTGGATAAGCCGCTGTCACAATGGTGCCTTCTGAGATTTGTCCAAAGATTTCCTCGGTCACGAAAGGCATGATTGGGTGAAGCAGGCGCAGGATTTGGTCCAGCGTGTAGAGGAGGACAGAGCGAGTGATGACTTTCTCGTCGTCATTGTCGCTGTAAAGCACTTCCTTGGTCAGCTCCACATACCAGTCGGCAAATTCATCCCAGATGAAGTTGTATAGGATGTGGCCAGCCACACCAAACTCAAACTTGTCGAAGTTCTCAGTCACCTTGCCAATGGTTTCGTTGAGGTTGTGGAGAATCCAGCGGTCGGTGACATTGCCTGCCTGACCAGTCGCCACCTGAGCGACATTCTCACGCGCTGCATCCAGCGTCAAGCCTTCATTGTTCATGAGGATATAGCGGGAAATGTTCCAGATCTTGTTGATGAAGTTCCAAGAAGCATCCATCTTTTCATAGCTGAAGCGCACGTCTTGGCCAGGGGCAGAACCGTTTGAAAGGAACCAACGAAGGGCATCGGCACCGTATTTCTCGATAACATCCATCGGATCAATCCCGTTACCGAGAGATTTAGACATCTTGCGTCCTTGCTCATCACGAATGAGACCGTGGATAAGGACGTTTTGGAATGGCTGACGACCAGTGAATTCCAGAGATTGGAAGATCATACGAGACACCCAGAAGAAGATGATGTCGTAACCTGTTACCAAGGTTGAAGTTGGAAAGTAACGTTTGAAGTCTTCTGAGTCGACATCAGGCCAGCCCATAGTTGAGAAGGGCCAAAGGGCAGAACTGAACCAAGTATCAAGTACATCTGGATCTTGAATCCACTCATCGCCTTCTGGTGCTTCTTCACCCACATAGATTTCGCCATTTGCATTGTACCAAGCAGGGATTTGGTGACCCCACCAGAGCTGACGAGAGATAACCCAGTCGTGGACGTTTTCCATCCATTGGAGGAAGGTATCGTTGAAGCGTGGCGGGTAAAATTCTACCTTGTCATCTGTAGCTTGGTTGGCAATGGCATTCTTAGCCAGCTGATCCATCTTTACGAACCACTGCGTAGACAGACGCGGCTCAACCATAACGCCAGTCCGCTCTGAGTGACCAACGCTGTGGACACGTTTTTCGATTTTAACCAGAGCACCGATTTCTTCCAGTTTCTTGACAACAGCTTTGCGAACGTCAAAACGGTCCATACCCGCAAAGTCGAAGGCCAAGTCATTCATAGTTCCGTCGTCGTTCATCACGTTAACTTGTGGCAAGTTATGACGTTGACCAACCAAGAAGTCATTTGGATCGTGGGCAGGGGTGATTTTCACGACACCCGTACCAAACTCAGGATCTGCATGTTCATCCGCCACGATTGGGATTAATTTATTGGCAATTGGCAGAATAACGTTTTGACCAATCAAGTCCTTGTAGCGTGGGTCTTCTGGATTGACCGCAACCGCAACGTCCCCAAACATAGTCTCAGGACGAGTTGTCGCAACTTCAAGGGCGCGTGAGCCGTCTTCCAGCATGTAGTTCATATGGTAGAAGGCGCCTTCCACATCCTTGTGAATCACCTCGATATCAGAAAGGGCTGTGCGAGCTGCTGGGTCCCAGTTGATGATAAACTCACCACGGTAGATCCAGCCTTTCTTGTAAAGCTCGACAAAGACCTTGCGGACAGCTTTTGACAGTCCCTCATCAAGGGTGAACCGCTCACGAGAGTAGTCTACAGAGAGGCCCATCTTACCCCATTGTTCCTTGATGGTCGTAGCGTATTCGTCTTTCCATTCCCAGACTTTATCTAGGAATTTCTCACGACCAAGATCATAGCGGGAAATGCCTTGCTCCCGCAAGCGCTCCTCGACCTTAGCCTGAGTCGCAATCCCCGCGTGGTCCATCCCCGGAAGCCAAAGTGTATCAAAGCCTTGCATGCGCTTCTGACGGATGATGATATCCTGCAAGGTCGTATCCCAAGCGTGACCAAGGTGAAGTTTCCCAGTTACGTTCGGTGGTGGAATGACGATCGAATAGGGCTTAGCCTTTTGATCGCCTGAGGGCTTGAAGACATCCGCATCGAGCCATTTTTGGTAACGACCAGCCTCAACCTCGGCTGGATTGTATTTAGGTGAAAGTTGTTTAGACATGTGTGTTCTCCTTACATAATTCATTTTATTTCTTTTGTAAAATTAAATACATAGCAATTAATTTTTTCCATTTCGGGAGTTTTCTCATTTTAACAATCGTTGTTTTGTTCTTTCTTTTTCGATTTATAATAAATGAATTAACAGCAATTAAAATAGCTACCAAAAACGAAATAATCATTAATATTGGCATCCTAATATTTAATCTCTCAGAAGCGACCATGTTCTTTTTCTCGAAAAAACTTGATATAAGCAAAGAAGCATACAATAAAAAAGTCAAAAGATATCCACTCAGCTTATTGCTTTGCCATATATATTTCACTTTATCCGAAATGTATTTTGACTCTATATCTTTGCCTTTTCTTAGAAAAATAACAAAATCTATTGAATTGATATAATGCCAGATAGCCAATCCGCCCGTTATAAGCGCCCACCATTTAATATCAAATACACTAATAGTATAAACACCGATTGTAATCATTAAGATTTGAAACAAAAATTTTAATAAACTACTACCAATTAAGATCATCATCAATGAAAAATAAAAACGTATGAAAACAATTGTAATAAATAAATCATGATAAACTTTATTGATCTTAAAATGATTAATCAAAATACTCACAAATAATAAAAGAGAAAATGACCATATTATTTCTCTAACTACAGTAATAATATTCTGGTATTCTTTATTATCAGAAAAATTTTTTATTCTTTTAGATCTAGGGTAATAGTTGAATAGATAGATAACCAGTAATATTAATATCAATATTTGATAAAGATTAAAACCTAGAATCAAAAAATCCCTTATTAGTCTTGTTTTATCTAAATTAATAATTAAAAAAAGAATGGTTAACATAAATAGGTATTTAATACCAGTATAATCGAAAAATTTAAATGCCCTTTCTACAATATTACTTTGAGCTGTTATTTTAAACTTTTTTAACCTCTCAAAAATTTTTTTATTCATTCTTCCCCCCTATCATATTCCTAATATACTTACCAAAATCCGACACAATCTTCTGAGTTCTGTTAAACTTCTCATTTTCCTGTTCTACATTATTATAAATTTTCACTTATCGTTGACTCGGTAAAACCGAGCAGCTCAAAGATCCCTTTTATGTCAGCAAAAGTTTGTCATTTTGCAAAAGAATATCCAACTAAAAATCACCATTTAGAGTTGGATACAGGATAAAGTTAGAAATCTCATTCATCGTTTATCTTCCCACTCACTCCTCAAAATTCCATACCTCAAATCATCACAGCGATTGCCTTGGGCATCTTTGCGATCTCGAATGCGAGCTTCGAGGGTAAAGCCAAGTTTCTCTGCGACTCGTTGACTTTGGACATTGTAGCCAAAGCAAGACAATTCAATTTTATGTAGATTCAATTCTTTAAAAGCTAGGTCAATCAAGGCACGTGCTGCTTCTGGGACATAACCTCGTCCCCAATAGTCTGGGTGCAAGGTGTAGCCAATCTCCAGTACATCGTCTTCGTGCCGATGGTTAAAATCCACAGATCCGATGATCTTATCCGTTCCTTTGACGACAAGCCCATAACCCGCTGGGAGATTCTCCTTTTGATTGCGCTCAGGCAGAATATGCTCCAGGTAGTAAATTTCATCTCCCAAGGTCTTGACGGGCGGAAAGCCTGCTGGGTAGGAGACTTCTGGCAGACTGGCGTAGGCATGGATATCTTCGGCATCTGCCACTGTACGGACTCGTAAGATGAGGCGCTCCGTTTCTAATCGTTCTGGTAATTGTGCTTGCTTCATCTTCCTACCTCACTTTCCATAAAAAAGTCCCTGCCATATCCATGACAGGGACGAATCAATATCCGCGGTACCACCCAATTTCGGGCAGACGCCCGCAACTCTCGTCTTTGAAGTAAATACAAAGACACTTTTATTTCAATTATTCATCTCATCAGCAACCAGTTTTGACACATTTGTGGACTTCTCAGCGCCGCCACTTTCTGTAAAATGCTTGACTCAAAACACCTCTGATGAACTTATTCTAT
>ERZ772971.449-NODE-449-length-26207-cov-4.022063_pt1 | contig 26207 bp, 17 predicted proteins | sample MGYA00511943_ERZ772971 | MGnify/ENA primary metagenome ERZ772971 (study PRJEB29015, sample SAMEA2737929) | human oral metagenome | biome: human oral; feature: human-associated habitat; material: dental | place: China | collected 2144 ... | reverse complement strand
CTCCCATTACAAACATAGGAGCATCTGCTGATGGAGCAGAGATAACCACTTTTTTAGCTCCTGCGTTGATGTGAGCTTGTGCTTTTTCCAAAGTAGTGAAGATACCAGTACATTCTGCTACTACATCAGCACCTACTTCATTCCATTTAAGGTTGTTAGGATCTTTTTCAGCAGTGATGCGTACTACTTTACCATCTACTACAAGGTGTCCATCTTCTACTTTCACTTCACCTTTAAAAGTTCCGTGAACTGAGTCGTATTTTAGTAGGTATGCGATGTAGTCTACATCCAAAAGGTCGTTGATTCCTACGATTTCTACATCGGGTCTTTCATAAGCAGCACGGAAAACCAAACGTCCAATACGTCCGAATCCGTTAATTCCAATTTTTACTGACATAATTCTCTTTATTTTAATTAATTATTTGCTAATTGATACTAAGTAGCCATAATTTCGGCGACACGAAGCAGTTCTACATCTATTTTAGAACTTCCTTTGATAGCTTTCTCTAGTGGGCAAAGCTCCATTTTAGTATTGCGAATACCCACCATATAGTTTGATTTGCCTTCCAAAAGAGACTCTACTGCCTTCACACCCATACGGCTCGCCAAAACACGGTCAAAGCAAGAAGGTGATCCTCCGCGCTGCATATGGCCTAATACCGATACTCGTACATCGTAATCAGGGTGGTGTTGCTCTACATACTCTTTCAGTTCAAAAACGTTTTTGCCTATCTTGTCTCCTTCTGCTACGACTACCAAGCTAGATGTTTTTCCTGTGCTACGGCTCTTTTCCAAAGATTGCAAAAGTCTTTCTAATCCTATATTCTCTTCAGGAATAAGAATTTCTTCAGCTCCTGCCCCAATACCTGAGTTCAAGGCAATATGCCCTGCATCGCGTCCCATTACTTCAATGAAGAACAAACGGTTGTGAGAGCTAGCGGTATCTCTAATCTTATCGATAGCATCGATAACAGTATTCAAAGCTGTATCGTAGCCCAAGGTAAAGTCTGTTCCATAGATATCATTGTCAATCGTACCTGGAATTCCCATTACAGGAAACCCAAACTCTTTGTTGAAAAGCAAAGCTCCTGTAAAAGACCCATCTCCACCAATGACGATAAGAGAGTCTACTCCTGCAGCTACTAATTTTTCATAAGCTACTTTTCTTCCTTCAGGAGTTCTAAAATCCTTAGAACGAGCTGATTTGAGAATGGTACCTCCTTTGTTGATAATATCGCGCACACTGCGTGCATTCATCTCTTTAAAGTCGCCTTCAATAATCCCTTGGTAACCGCGGTACACTCCTACTACTTCTATCTTATGATAGGCGCAAGTACGCACTACGGCACGAATGGCGGCGTTCATTCCAGGGGCATCTCCCCCTGATGTTAATACAGCTATTTTTTTTACTGACATTGTCTTTATTTCAAATTTCGCCTCAAAGGTACGAATTATTTTTTTAACAAAAGTAGTTTTTTTGTATTTTTTTTAAAGCCTACTTCTTAAAACATTAATAATCAAAAGAAAAAGAGAGTCTTCAAAGAGGTCTCTCTACTGAATATGCTTTAAGGGCTTCTCCTAGAATACGAATAGCCTTAACTATCTTCTCTTTTTCCAACACATAAGCTATGCGCACTTGATTCCTGCCTAAGCCCGAAGTAGCATAAAAACCCTCTGCTGGGGCTAACATCACGGTCTCGTTGTTCAACGAGTATTTGTCCAATAACCAGATGCAGAAATCTTCTGCATTTTCTACAGGAAGTTCAGCTATACAATAGAAAGCTCCTTTAGGCATTGAAACCCTCACTCCTTCTATTTTTTGCAATGTTTCAATAAGAACATTTCGCCGTTGAGTGTATTCATCCAGCACTTCTGTAAAGTAGGTTTCAGGAACATCAAAAGCTCGTTCAGCAGCGATTTGCGAATAAGTAGGAGGCGACAAGCGGGCTTGTGCAAACTTCAGAATTGACTTCATCACAGCTTTATTCTTAGAAACTACCCATCCTATGCGAGCACCACACATACTGAAGCGTTTAGAAACTGAATCTATCATTATAGCGTTTTGTTCAATTCCTTCTACTTGCATAATAGAATAATGGGTAGCACCATCGTACACAAACTCGCGGTATACCTCATCAAAAATCAGAAAAAGATCGTGCTTCTTAGCTATGGCTGCCAACTGCATAATTTCCTCTTTAGAGTACAAATAGCCAGTAGGGTTTCCTGGGTTGCATATCAAGAAAGCTTTTGTCCTAGGCGTAATTTTCTTCTCAAACTCTTCAATAGGAGGCAAGGCAAAATTATCGTCAAATGAGGAGGTAATAGGTATACATACCGCATCAAAAGCTTCCGAAAAACTGATGTAGTTCGCGTAGTATGGCTCAGGAATAATGATTTCATCATCGGCATTAGCCACTGTAGCCACTACATAAGTAAGAGCTTCTGAGCCACCACAAGTGATAATTATATCGCTACTATCCACCTGAATATCGTGCTTTTGGTAGTACTCTACCACCTTTTCGCGCAGCGAGTTAATCCCTTCGCTCTTAGTATATTCCAATACAGTAGGCGTAAAATCCTTCACTGCCTGTATGGCTATTTCTGGTGTTTTGATATCGGGCTGACCGATGTTCAAGTGATAGATTTTTTTCCCCTCTTTCACAGCTTTTTCAGCATACGGTGTGAGCTTCCTAATAGGAGATTGGGGCAATATTTGGGCTCTATGCGATATTGTAGGCATAAGTTCGTCTGTCAATTAGTTAATTAGCAAATTAGCCAATCTATCAATTAACACATCAGCTAATCGACACATTGGCTAATTATCTTATTTTTTAGCTACCAATTCAGCTATGCGGATAATCACTTCAGTAGCTTTTTCTAGATTCTCTACAGGAACAAACTCGTATTTCCCGTGAAAATTGTGCCCTCCTGCAAAAATATTAGGGCAAGGCAATCCCATAAAGCTAAGCTGAGAACCATCAGTACCTCCGCGAATAGGTTTAGTAATAGGGGTAATTCCCAATTCTTTCATCGCGCGTTCAGCTACCTCTACTATATGCATCACTGGTTTGATTTTCTCACCCATATTGTAGTATTGGTCTTTGATTTCAGCAACAGCTACCCCTGAGATTTGTTTGTTAAGATCATCTACAATCTGTTGTACTACAGCTTTGCGTTTGTTAAAGATATCGCGATCGTGGTCGCGTATAATGAGTTGCACTACTGTATTCTCTACATCTCCTGAAATATCGGTAATGTGGTAGAACCCTTCACGACCTTCAGTGCGCGCTGGAATCTCATCGGCAGGCAGGGCATTGATAAACTGATTAGCGATGAGCATTGAGTTCACCATCTTGTTTTTAGCCGTTCCTGGGTGCACGCTTTTCCCTTTAAAGTGAATTTTAGCGCCTGCGGCATTGAAACTCTCATACTCGAGTTCTCCTATTTGCCCACCGTCCATTGTATAAGCCCAGTCAGCAGCAAATTTTTTCACATCAAATTTATGAGCCCCGCGACCTATTTCCTCATCAGGGGTGAAGCCTACGCGTATTTTGCCGTGTTTAATTTCTGGGTGCTGTACGAGGTATTCCATAGCAGTTACAATTTCTGCAATACCTGCTTTGTCATCTGCCCCCAAAAGAGTAGTTCCATCGGTAGTAATAATAGTATTGCCTTTGTAGAGCAACAAATCCTCAAAATAAGAAGGCGAAAGAACAATATTTTGTTCTTTGTTCAGTACAATATCGCCACCATCATAATTTTCTATAAACTGAGGTTTTACATTCTCTCCGGAAAAATCTGGCGAAGTATCAAAGTGAGAGATAAAACCAATGGTAGGTACTTCATAGTCCACATTAGAAGGCAAAGTAGCCATCACATAAGCATTCTCATCGATAGTTACCTCTTCCAATCCTATAGCTTTAAGTTCTTCTACCAATAGGTTAGCCATATTCCATTGCTTTTCAGTACTAGGGGTGGTAACACTCTCTGGATCTGACTGAGAGTCTATCTTAATGTATTTAACAAAACGGTCTACTAAATTTTTCATCATATTATCGTTTTTAGTTTTTGTCTTTAGTATTTCAGCTCGCGCATCTTTAAAAGAGTTTTTTTCTTCTCAACTCGAAGTTTCTTCCTAAATAGACTTTGCGCACCATCTCATCAGCTGCCAAATCTTCAGGCACTCCCGATTTGAGGATACCTCCTTCAAACATCAGGTAGGTACGGTCGGTAATGGCAAGAGTTTCTTGCACGTTATGGTCAGTGATGAGAATGCCTATATTCTTGTCTTTGAGTTGTGCTACAATGCGCTGAATATCCTCTACCGCAATAGGGTCTACCCCTGCAAAAGGCTCATCGAGCAAGATAAAATTAGGACTCGTAGCCAAGGCGCGCGCTATTTCTGTACGGCGGCGTTCTCCCCCTGAAAGCAGGTCGCCACGGTTCTTGCGTATATGCCCCAAACTAAACTCCTCAATCAGTTCATCTGTCTTGCGTTGTTGTTCTGCTTTAGAAAGTTTAGTGAGCTGCAATACACTTTTAATGTTGTCCTCAATACTCAATTTTCTAAATACCGAAGCCTCTTGTGCTAAGTAGCCAATACCACTTTGAGCACGTCTATACATTGGAAAATGGGTTATCTCGGTATTGTCTAAGAAGATAGTACCTCCGTTAGGTTTGATAAGCCCCACTATCATATAGAAAGAGGTAGTCTTCCCCGCACCGTTAGGACCTAATAGCCCTACGATTTCTCCTTGGTTCACTTCTAGCGAAACACCTTTCACTACCTTGCGCCCCTTGTATATCTTGATAATGTCGTTTACAATTAATTTCATATATTAAAACGAAAAGCGATAGGGCATTTCGTCCAGTTCTGTTTCCAAATCTACCCAATCATACACTTCTGTTACAAGGCTATACACCATTTCTTCTGTAAGCACTTTGCCCGCGTAAATATCCGAGATAGTCTGTTCAGACATATCCTCTTGCAGGCAAGCTTCATCTCCCAAGTAGTCCATAGCCCACGCTTTGTACACAGCAGGGTCTGTAGTAATTTTGTCAAACTTATCAATGTGCTCCTCTACGGCAAAGTTTTCTACACATTGCCAAGTTTCCCCATCCAATGAGTAAATTACAAAAGGAATATCACTCTCCGAAAAGTTCTTGCGGTAGTAAGGCAAAAAAAGTTTAGGAAGACGTTTCTCAAATTCGTGATTGTTGATGCCTTTGCTGTCTTCCGCACTAGACGAGGGCACCAGCAAGCAAGCCTTATCAGCAAAATAAAAAGAAAGCGATGAACCATCTTCATCTTCAAAACCGTGCCCCCATTGGGCTTCATAGCCGTCGTACTCCTCTTCATTCAGTTTGCGGTACGTGTGATAAACTTCAAACTCGTGCCCACAAATAATCCAATCCAATACGGCAGTGCCTTTGCAAAGCTGTTTCAACGTCTTTACGTTGGGTAGATGCTGTAAATAGGTATTACAATCCATTTAAAATATTAAATTACCTTGTTTTGTTCTTTCTTTAAAACGTATGCCGAGATGTAGATGCTCACTTCGTAAAGAAGCAACATCGGGAGAGCTACTATCAGCTGGCTCACCACATCAGGAGGCGTTATCACTGCCGCTACTATCAGCACTCCTATAATAGCGTGCCGACGGTAAGTGCGCATCGCCTTAGGGGTAATGATCCCCAACTTAGTAAGGAAATAAATGATGATAGGCAACTCAAATATGATGCCAGAAGAGATGACCGCCGAACGCACTACTGAAAAGTACGAATCAATATCTATCTGATTCTTCACCTCCGGACTCACCGAATAAGTTCCTAAAAAATTAATCGACAGTGGGGTTATAAGATAATATCCAAAAAGAACACCCAAAAAGAACAACAAAGAGGCCGTAAGAATAAAACCTCTTGCCACTTGGCGTTCTTTCTCGTACAACCCTGGGCTGACAAATAACCACGCTTGATATAATACGTATGGGAAGGCAACAATGAGTCCCGCCCATATAGATGTCCAAATGTGTGCTGAAAACTGCCCCGCCATCGTACGGCTCTGTATGCTAAAAGGCAACTCCTCTGCACAAAAGGCACTCTCTACCCCAAACCAATGTCCTATTTCGCAAAACATTCGATAAGTGATGAAGTCGCCTTTTTTAGGAGCGAAGAGAATTTCAAAAATAAAATCCTTGCACACAAAGGCTACTACCGAAACAAGCAACACTGCTACTGCCGAACGTATAATATGCCAGCGAAGCTCCTCCAAATGATCTAAAAAGCTCATTTCGTCATTAGGCGTATCCATTGTTTTACAAGCGTATTAAAGGTCATACAATTAATGCCGCAAAGGTAGTAAATAATTATCAATTTGCAAAAAAAGTTTCAAACACCAATAGTCAAACTTACAAAGTTTCATACAGACATACCAATAGAAAAAAATCTCATCATAACCACCCCATAAGTTAAGTAAAAAGATATACATCCCGAGCAAACCAAACATCGCTTTAGCTCAATCTTACAAAAGAAAATTCCAAGTCCTAAAGACAAAATCTTCTAGACTTGGAACTTTCCATACAACCAATTAAACCTTATTAATACGCAAACAGCGGACGATCTTCCATAAATAGGTTCACCTCTTCAGCAATTGATTCGAGGTACTCATCATCTGTATGATGACTGATAGCGCGATCTATGAAGTCAGCAATGCGCTCCATATCGCTCTCTATAAGTCCTCGAGTAGTAATAGCTGCAACCCCTACGCGAATACCGCTCGTTACAAAAGGCGAACGAGTGTCAAAAGGCACCATATTCTTGTTCACTGTAATGTCTGCTTTGCCCAAAGCGGCTTCTGCATCCTTACCACTGATATTCTTATTGCGCAAATCAATAAGCATCAAGTGGTTATCAGTACCATTAGAAATGATGTTATAACCTTTAGCAATAAGCAAAGAGGCCAATTTGCGAGCGTTCTTTTGTATTTGGATAGCGTAACGCAAGAAGTCGTCAGAAAGAGCTTCTAAGAAAGCTACAGCTTTAGCAGCTATCACGTGTTCCAAAGGCCCACCTTGGTTCCCTGGGAAAACAGAACTATCCAATAACGATGACATCATACGGATTTCTCCCTTAGGCGTTTTTAGTCCGAAAGGATTTTCAAAATCCTTGCCCATCAAGATAAGACCACCACGAGGCCCACGAAGAGTTTTGTGGGTTGTAGTCGTTACGATATGGCAATGAGGAACAGGGTCGTTCAGTAGACCTTTTGCAATAAGTCCTGCAGGGTGAGCAATGTCGGCAAAGAGGAGAGCGCCTACCTTGTCGGCAATCTCACGGAAACGTTTGAAGTCAATATCGCGCGAATAGGCCGATGCTCCAGCTACAATCATTTGAGGTTTCTCTCTAAGAGCTATTTCCTCTATTTTGTCGTAGTTCAGCATTCCTGTCTCTTCTTCTACTCCGTAGAAAACAGGCTCATAGAGTCTTCCCGAAAAATTCACTGGCGACCCGTGAGTAAGGTGACCTCCGTGCGAAAGGTCAAAGCCGAGAATCTTATCCCCTGGTTTTAGGCAAGCCGCATAAACCGAAGAGTTAGCTTGCGAACCGCTGTGAGGCTGCACATTGGCATATTCCGCACCGAAGAGTGCCTTCGCGCGATCAATGGCCAACTGCTCAATCTCGTCCACCACCTCGCAACCACCGTAATAGCGGCGCCCTGGGTAGCCCTCGGCATACTTATTAGTCAATACCGAGCCAGCAGCTTCCATCACTTGGTCGCTAACAAAGTTCTCGGAAGCAATGAGCTCGATACCACGCTCTTGGCGCTCGCGCTCATCCTGAATGAGTTCAAAAATGTCGTTGTCTCTTTGCATTTTATTTAATGATGAATAATGAATATTTAATACTTAATACTTTTGTTAATCCCTTTCTAATCGCCTCATCTACAAATTATCAAATCGTCTCATCGCGCAATCGCCTTTGGTAAACTGCTACATCCTTAAAAGCCCCTTGCCAGTAGAGCCAATCTTTTTGCAGACCGCTACGGCTAAAACCAGCCTTTTCAAACAAACGCAGACTCCGAAGATTATCAACAGGAATATAAGCTATCAGTTGGTGTAAGTCCCAATAGCGCACCGCTTGCTGCAAAAGGAGTGCCAAGGCCTGACTGCCATAGCCCTTCCCCTGATGTTGCGGCAAAATAGCTATTCCCACACAAGCACGGCGATGTTTAGGCGAAAAATCGTATATATCAAGGCACCCTAAAGCCTCCCCTTGCAGCTCTATCACATACCTAAACTGCTTAGCAGTATAAATGTCCTGCCGTGCGTTTTCCAGATAGGCTTCGAGCAAGTGCTTCGAAAAAGGCACTTGGGTATCGCTCATCTCCCAAATCTCTTCTTGATTTTCAAGCAAGTACAAGAAAAGCAAGTCATCGGGTTCTAAGGCGCGTAGTCTCATTTTAAAAATCTCCTTCAAAAACAAAAGTAGCAGGGCCAGAGAGCCACACATTGGCATACCCCTCCCCTACTCTTTCAAACGAAACCTTTAGATTACCTCCTCGGGTATAGAGTGTCAGTTCCTTTTGGTCAGCGCGCTGAGTCTGAAACAGAGCCAAGGCCACCGCTGTAGCCCCTGTGCCACAAGAATAAGTTTCATCTTCTACTCCACGCTCGTAGGTGCGCACTTTAAACCCCTCATCTGCAACCGACACAAAGTTGATATTACTTCCCCCTTTGTCAGCATACAGAGAGCCATAGCGTAGGGCAGCCCCTTCCGCTTTCACATCTACTGCCTCCACATCCTTCACCCACTGCACGTGGTGGGGCGACCCCGTATTGAGGAACACATAGTCAGGAAAAACTGACACCTCTGTTACATCCTGCATCTGCAATCGCACCTCTCCCTCTGCAGTAATAAAGGCGCAGTGCGCTCCGTCTACAGCCACAAAGTGCGTCTCACGGTCTATGACACCCAATTTGCGAGCAAAAGCCACCACACATCGGCCACCATTGCCACACATTGTGCTTTGCGCACCGTCGGCATTGTAGTACACCATTCTAAAATCGTAGTTAGGGTCGTTTTCCAGTAAGATAAGACCATCGGCTCCTACTCCAAAACGCCGATGACAAATACTAGCTACAAATGTCGTATCGTATTTAGGAAAAAGCAAATCCCGATTATCAATCATTACAAAATCATTGCCCGTTCCCTGATATTTATAAAATTTCATTTAAAAAAGGTCAAATATTAAAAGAGTGAAAAAAGCAAAAGGCGAAGCAAAAAGAAGACTGTCCAAGCGGTCTAATAGTCCCCCGTGTCCCGGCAAGATTGTACCACTGTCCTTCACTTTGGCTGCACGCTTAAAACTCGACTCTACAAGGTCTCCTATTGTCCCTGCTACCACCAGTACAATAGCCAAAAGTATCCACTGCCACATAGGCCGTGCACTGTAAATATCTATGAGCATCGAAACAAGCACCGAGCCTACCAAGCCTCCCATAAAACCTTCAATAGTCTTCTTTGGAGAAATGCGCTCAAAAAGTTTATGCTTGCCAAAAGTGCGTCCCGTCAAGTAAGCAAAAGTATCGCTCGCCCAAATGATGCACAGCAAACCTATCATCGTAATTTGCGACTCGTTGCTAAACAGATACTGAAAATAATAGTTCGGATTCGGATTGTTCTCATATTTGTAGATAAGTGGCACAAACAGACATCCTCCTCCTATATACAACAGACTAATGAGTAGCTTCGTGTTGTTATTTCGGTTTCGCAAAGGCGTTTTCTCACTGAAAAGCGTCAATGTCAGATAAACATTCGTCAGCAAAGTTGCCAAAAGCAACATATACAACGAAAACTGACTCATTTTTAAGTGTATAAACAACCACCAAACAAACAAAAATATCAAGAAAATATGCAGCTCTTTCAAGCGAATGAGCAACTTAAACTCAAACAGACAAATAATGCCAAAAGAGAGAAAAAGAAAGTCAAACGCATCTGCATCAAGCATAATAGCCGAGAGCAATAGAAAAATATAAATAACCCCTGTAAGGGTTCGCTTGAATAGTTCGTTCATAACTTATGCTTGTTCCAAAGGTAAATCTTCCAAAAGTATCAAATAGGTCTTCTTGCTGTTAAGCCCAAAAGTATCTATACTATTCTTGTCGGGCTTACCAGTAAAGTTCTGTAAGGTAAGAGGAGTTATAGGAGCACTCAAGCTATTTTTACGTTTGAGCACCTTCATTCCCTCGTGGATATCCTTCACCATCTGACTGGTTGTAGCAAAAACCACAAATATTTTAGGTAGTTCTTCAAATTTCCGGTGTTTTAGCTGTGCAGGCGAAAACATAATCCCTGCCGAGGATGTCAAGAGAGCTTCGCAATCAGTAACATACACATCAGAGTCTTCCACTCCATTTTGTTCAAAAAAAGACAAATAATCTTCAAAATGCTGTCTGATTACCTCCGAGGGGTTACCACTCATTTTTATCTGAACTCCCAACTCTTTCAAAATATTCCTAAAAGTGTCCTGCACTTCCATTTCCGAAGCACAGTAAATAAAAAATCCTCCTTTTTTAATAAAATGGATAGCAAAGAACTCATCAGGTGGAATCTGCTCTTCTTCCTTCTGCTTTTGTTCTTTTTGCACTTCCTTTTTGCCAAATATTCTTTTTAAAAAACCCATTTATTTCCTTAACTAAAGTTCCAAGTCCATTCACAGTATATTCCTACTACATTTCATCAATACCCAAAGGTGCCCTTCACAATCTATACTGTCTCTCAACGACTTGTATTTGGGGGCAAATATAGAGAAAATAAATGAATTAACCATATACAAACTCAAAAAAATATTAATACAAGTTTCCGCAACACTACCTACTTTTTCTACAGTCTACCTACAGCGAACCTACGGCGATGAAAAAAACGAACAAGAGACAAAGCCTCCCTACCTCCACCGACGTCTCCGAATGAAATCATTAAAAAGCTACTCAATCTACACCTCACATCCTACCAATCTCGCTCTCTTCAAAATCAGCAGAGTTTCCTATAAGCAGTTACTTGTCAAAATCGTTTCAGATACTCTCACTACTTTTTATAACTTCCATACATTCTACCATTGGCAATTTGCCAAAATTTCATTACCTTTGCCCCATTGTAATATACACACGTCTTATATGCCCATCAGTGTAACCATCATAGGAGGAGGCAATGTAGCCTATCATCTGGCCAAAGCCTTCTATCAGCATCCCGAAGTACAACTGTTGCAACTCTACAATCGAAGTGCTTTTGGAACTGAGTTTGATGTCTTCCAACTCCCAAAAACACACTCTTTAGAGGCACTCATCCCTGCCGATGTATACCTTTTAGCAGTCTCTGATCAAGCCATCACACCGCTCTCCGAGGCACTCCCTTTCCAAGGAAAATTAGTCGTACATACTTCGGGCAATACTCCTATAGAAGCAATACATCCCAAAAACCGACGTGCTGTGTGGTATCCTCTGCAATCTTTTTCCAAGAACACCTCTATCGATTTTTCAGCGGTGCCTATTTGTTTAGAAGCCGAGCATCCCACCGATATGACTTCCTTTTTGCTGCCTTTAGCTCAGAGCCTCTCTCCTAAAAACTACCTACTCAACAGCTATCAGCGCCGCATCTTGCACTTAGCAGCTGTTTTCCTGAACAACTTTAGCAACCACCAGATAACCATAAGCCAACGGCTATGCCAAGAAAACAAAATACCTTTTGAGCTCCTAACCCCCCTACTGACCGAAACTTTTACAAAACTCCAAACAATGTCGGCCTACGAAGCGCAAACAGGCCCTGCCCGCCGCACCGACCAGCAAACCATTGATGCCCATTTGGAATTGCTTTCCGGCATAGAAAAAGAAATGTATCAGATAATTACTAAATCAATAATTAACACCTATGGAAGAAAAAAATTATAAAGAAAAACTCAAAAACATCACCACCTTCATCTTCGATGTCGATGGAGTCTTCACCAACACCCAAGTTTTTGTAGATAACGACGGCGACCTTTTCAGAAGTATGAATATGAAAGACGGATTTGCTCTGAAAACAGCCATTGCCAAAGGCTACACTATCTGCATCATCACAGGAGGGGGAAATGTAGGGGTGCGCAAGCGCTTTGAAAATCTTGGTGTAACCGATATTTTTATGTTGCGCCACGAAAAGTTAGAGACATTCTTGGAGTACCAAAAAACCAAAGGGCTCCGTACCGAGCAAATCCTTTATATGGGCGATGACATCCCCGACATTCCTCCTATGCAACATTCTGGCTTAGCCACTTGCCCTCAAGATGCAGTGCCCGAGGTAAAAGCTGCTGCTCACTACATCTCTCATCGCGATGGAGGGCAGGGTGCTGTTCGCGATGTCATAGAACAAGTACTAAAAGTTCGTGGCGACTGGTTCTCTTTCTAATCTAGAGGATTCAGTAGAAGTCTTAGAACTTTTTCTAAACTTCAACAACAAAAAAGGCTGTACGAGAGAATCATCTCTGTACAGCCTTTTTAGCAATTAGCTTAATAGATAAATTAACTAATTGTCAAATCATTAAAATGCTTTAATGCGGTACATCATACCCACACTCACACGGTTATCTTTTACAGATACGCTATTTACTTCTCTACTTCTTCCTATGTAGGCCAAGAAGAAACGCAAGTCTTGCTTTTCAAAAGGCAAGTACTCTACCCCTAGAAAATACCCCAAACCTTTCATCTCATTACCAGGCAAATCACTCTTGGCAGTTTCATACAATCCTTGAGCAAAAATATTATACTTAGGCACTGGCTGATATTCTGCTTTAAGGACAAAGCTGTTGTACTTAGCATCTTTCACCACATTACTACCACTCATAGGAGTGTATTGTAGTCTATCTAATTTTTCATTGGCCATCATATAGTCTAAAAAGACTTGAAAAGTAGGCAAATTCAGTTTAGTACCCAACATCAGCATTGAGTTCGTGTAGCCATCAGCTTCATTTTGGAATCCTGCTCCCCAACGAGTTTGAATAACATTGTCAAATAAATTGCCATTCCAATTGAAAATGTAAGTCAAAGGATTTTTACTCGCACTAATGGTAGCTGTGGCAGTGCCGTAAATCTTATCAAAACTATCATTGCGCACATTGGTTACTTGAAAATTAAACTCGTGATTAGGATTAGGTGCATACGTAATCATTGCTCCCAACATAAAGTTATCCATATTCTCAATGAAATCTGAGTATTCATAGATGTTCATCGGGTTTAAATCGAACTCAAAGCCTCCCCACGCTTGGCACATCTTACCTGCTGTAAGTATCCATTGAGGGTCTAAGCGGAAACCTGCATACATCATATCGGTAGCCTTAGCCAAATTGTCTAAAGTTCTTGCTTCAGTAGTTTTGTTCAAACGATGACGGAAGCGGTAGAAAATACGGTCTGTAAGATCTCCGCGTACTTCCAAACGCAACTGGCGGGCATTGAATCGGGTTGTCATATCCTGCCCTTCTCTCTTAGCTGCATCAAAACTAGACTGGAAGTTGAAGAACATATTAAACTTCTTGTGTAGAGGGCTTTCCATCTCAGAAGCAGGCATCTCCATCAGAGGCAACATCGGCTTTTCCATTTCAGGGGCACGGCGCAATTGGTCTAACTCCTCCCTTAATTGGTTAATTTGGCCTTGCAAATCTTGTGCGGTGGCAACACCTCCTACCAGAAGGCTCATTGCCAATAGTATTCTTTTCATAATGCAATTAGTTGTTAGTTTTTAGCCTAAACATTACTTATGAGTCGCTTGGAAGCGACTCATAAGTAATGTTTACTAGACTAATATTCATTAAAATACTTCTGAATTTGTTCCCAATCTTTAGTTTTAGTAAGAGCTAACATCAGTAGCACACGGGCTTTTTGTGGATTGAGGGTTTGAGAGGCCACAAACTGATATTTAGCATCGTCTACTTCAGCATCAAGAGTAGTAGCTCCTGTAGGAACACGAGAAGAGCGCACTATTTGAATACCTGCTTCGCGTGCTTTCACAGCCAAATCAAAAATAGTGTGATAGAAATTACCATTACCTACCCCTGCGTGTACAATACCATCGAACTTAGCATCTATGAAAGCCTTCATTGGCAATTCTGATACATTCGAGTAGCTGTATACAATACCTACCTTAGGCAACACTTTCAAATTATCTACCTCAAAAACTGACTGATAAGTGTGTCTGTTTTCTGGAGTGCGATTAAAGAAAACTTTCCCGTTGTGTATGTAGGCCAATTTGCCATAGTTTGCTCCCTGAAAAGTTTCTACTGCCGTAGTGTTAGTTTTAATTACATCTTTGGCATCCAAAACAATGTCGTTCATACAAACCATCACTCCGCGTCCCATTGAGTTTTTGTCAGCTGCTACAGCTACAGCATTGTAGAGGTTTAGAGGCCCATCGGCACTCATTCCTGTAGCAGGGCGCATAGCTCCTACCATTACTACTGGTTTCTTGCTGTGTACAGTGAGATTCAAGAAGTAAGCGGTCTCCTCCATTGTGTCAGTTCCGTGAGTGATAACTACACCGTCATAACCTTCTTTGTTCAACAACTGGTTGATACGTTTGGCAAGAGTAAGCCATACCTCGTCATTCATATCCTGAGAACCAATTTTTACAATTTGTTCACCACTGATGTCACCCAAGTTTTTCACTTCGGGCACTGCATCTAAAAGTTGGTAAATTCCTAACTGCCCTGCTTGGTAGTTAGATTCAGTGCTTGATTTGCTAACACCGGCAATGGTACCACCAGTAGCTAAAATACGAATCTTTGGTTTTTGTTGCGCAAAGACTGCCACAGTCATCATTAACAACAATGAGAGGGTCATTTTTTTCATTAAAGTCATATCGTTTTTAAATTAAAGTTAAGTTCCTATTACATAAACATAATAATCAGGTAGCCCGTTGCAATCGCTACAATAGTAGCTACAAAGCCCGGCACTTGAAACGAGTGGTTCAAAACATACTTACCGATGCGGGTAGTACCCGTCCTATCAAAGTTGATAGCTGCTACTACAGTAGGATAGTTGGGAATGAAAAAGTAACCATTCACAGCTGGGAACATCGCGACTAAGACCATAGGGTGAATACCCAACGCAATCCCAAGTGGGTAAAGCGTTCGCACAGTTGCCGCCTGACTGAACAAGAAGATTGACATCACAAAAAGAGCGATTGCAAAAAGGAATGGATACTGGGTAACTATCTGCTCAATGTGCATCTTGAAAAACTCAATGTTGCCATTGAAAAAGGTATCGCCCATCCAAGCAATACCAAAGATGGCTATCACGGCTTGCATCCCTGCTATGAAAACACTTCCTTTTACAGCTTTAGAAATGTCGGTTTTGGCAAAGATAAGCATCAAACCTGCTGTAGACATCATTACTATCTCAATGACTTGCGTCATTCCGAGTTTGGTAACTACTCCATTGGTTTCAAACGTAGGGCGCAGGCTATCAATAGAGCCAAACAAGACAATAGAGAGCACTCCTATTAAGAAGATAATCACTGATATTTTAGCATTTTGAAGGTCTTTGCCCGTCATTTGGGAAGCTGCATTGTGGTCTTTTTCTATTTGTCCTTCAGCAAGACGACGCAAATACTCAGGGTCTTTCTCTAAAGGAACTCCCATAAAGCTTACCGCCAAGGCGCCTACTATCACCCCTACGAGGGTAGCTGGAATACACACCATCAATATATTGCCCAAAGTAATTCCTTTATCGCCTAAAAGTTCAGCAGAGAGGAGTGCTGCAGTAGCCGCTGAAATAGGGCTAGCTGTGATGGCCTGTTGGGAGGCTATCACCGAGATAGAAAGCGGTCTTTCTGGACGCACTTTGCTATCGGTAGCAATTTCTGAAATAATAGGCAAAAGAGAATAAGCTATATGGCCTGTGCCTGAGAAAAGGGTGAAGAAGTAGCACACTACGGGTGCCAAAAAAGTAATCATAGAAGGGTTCTTGCGAAGAATTTTCTCAGCTACCTTTACTAAGTAGTCTAAGCCTCCTGCAGCCTGAAGAGTAGCTGCTGCTGTAATGACTGCTACAATGATGAGCATTACATCAATAGGAGGATTACCTGGTTTGAGGCCAAAGCCAAAAACTAATATGCCTAGGCCTATCATTCCGAAGATACCCAAGCCGATACCTCCTACTCTGGCTCCTACAAAAATAGCGAGAAGCACTATTAACAATTCAATGTAAATCATAGATTATTAGTAATAAGATGTTAGCATTAGGCATTAACGACTCTAATACCTATCGACTAAATAATGGCTCAAAGGTACAGAAGTTTTTCGAAACAAAAAAGAAAAATACGACATTTTTTCAATATTTTGTTTGATTCAAAAAAGGAGTTTTTCCTCTCCAAAAACTATAAAACTGGAAGAGGCACTACCAATAAGACAAAAGCAGAAAAATTGGGGAAAGAAGTAAGATTATGTTTCATTAAAAAAACTTCAACAATTTAATGTACCTTGTACATAAGTCATTACTTTTTTATAGCATTTGAAAGAAACTCACCGTTTACCAAAAATACGTCTGCTCTCCACTTCCTCTTTTAGAGAGCTCTCTTAATCTTTCAGCAGCAAGCAAAAAAAGAGCTGCTCATTGCTGAACAGCTCTTTTTCATAATTATTTTTAAGGTTTAACGATACAAAGTGAAGTTTCCGTAGAACTGACGTTTGTCGTACAATTCATCGTTGATTTCTATGATGTACCAGTAGTCGCCTGCTGGCATTGTCTTGCCATCGTAGGTACCGTCCCAAGCATCTCCTGGATTTAGGTTGGCTAAACGACGACCGTAGCGGTCGAATACATAAATGCGTGCATTTACGTTGTTGTCCAAATTCTTGGGTCGCCATACATCGTTTTCGCCATCGCCATCAGGAGTGAAGAAGTTTGGCACTTCTATCTCGTAGTAAGGCATCTCTACAGTAAGGCTAGTAGTACATCCTTCGGCATCTTCTACTACTACATCTATAATTTTGATACGTACACCATTATCAATACGCTCAGGGTCTTTGTAGCTAATCTTATACACCGGATTGTCGGCTTGTGCTACTCCGTTGAAATAATAGCTGTAACCTCTTAAGGTATTGACTTTACCACCTCGGGCAACTACTTCTACAGTATTGATATTTGTATTCGATACCTGAGTGAGCACCAAGGGGGTGTAGAGCTCTATAAGTGTAGACTCTGTTGTCTCGCAAGTTCCTGAATGGCCTGGCAGTGTAGAGGTAACAGTGTAGTACACTACAAGGGTTTGAGTTACGGTTGTACGATCAAACTCATCTATGTAACCTATCTTGCCTGCGGTGCGCACAAAGGTTGTAGTCGTAGCTGTACCATTGAGACGGTAGTGCAATTTGCTGAAATCAATATCAGGATTGCGGAACTCTACTTCCAAATAGTCTTTGAAATTATTGGTTTGCGCCTCGCAAGTACCTTTTTGTTCTATCCTATTGATAGCAATATCAGGGAATTCTACTACAGTAAAGCTAACTGTTTTAGTCATTACGCAACCATTGCTATCAGTAATGCGCACCTCGTAATGAGTATTGAGAGGAGTTGCAGGGATATTGGTAAACTCATCAGTAGTTGTATTGATACCCCGATGTGTTGTAACTACTCGCTGACCGTTATCGGCACGTACAATATCTATGGTGTAAGTACCTGTTCCTCCTGTCAAGTTGCTGAGGGTTATCTTGCCATTTTCAGCTCCGTTGCAGGTATAGAACTTAGAGTTTACCTCGTCTATACTTACACTGATAGGTTGCGGATTTGCAAACACATAGCTACCGGGGAGGGTTACCAAACAGTTCTTAGCATCTGAAATGTCTACACGATAGGTACCTGGTTCTATACCTTCAAAAGTAACAGCACTGTCATCGCTTACAATTTCAGGAAGCTGACTGCCTGTGGGCGAAGTCCTCACCAAAATATAGTGATAAGGTTTTGCTCCCCCTGTTACATTTTGTACTTTCAGTTTGCCATCTTTAGCATCAATACAAGTGATAGAAACAGTTTCTACAGTTACACTTGCCACATTCACTGAGTTGTAAGGTGCTATCACTACGTTTAGGGTTCCAGAAGCAGTTGTACAGCCTAAGGCATCTTCGAGAGTAATGTTGTAAGAACCAGCATCTAATCCTGCTACCTCAATACCTGGAGCTCCTTCTAAGACATTCTCTACAACTTTAGTAGTAGGCCCTGTCAATTTCACGGTATAGGTTTGCTGACCTCCTGTTATAGTAAGGGCAGCTACCCCATTTTGATTATTACAGTCTACCGATACCTTTTGAGATACGTTGATAACAGCTATCTCAGCAGGGTTAGACGGAATGACAAAGCGATACTTAGCTATTTGGCAACCGGTAGCGTTAGAAACCGCTTCTACATCATACGAGCCGCCTTTTAAGGTAAGCGTTGCTGTGCTGCCGGCTACTGTACTGCTGGTAGCGGTGGTACCTCCTACCGCTGTAACGGTATAAGTAAAGCCTGCTGCTGCTTGGTCTCCGTTAGAAAGGTCAAGGTCTGAAAGAGTAAGATTGATGCTACCTAAATCGTTGTAACAGATGGCACGCACTGGGTTGTGGGCTTCTATTGCAAAGGTATTGACATCTTTGATACTGTGTACACCTATTAGGCTACAACCTGTTTGTTGGTTGATAACTTCAATGGTGTAATTGCTTCCTTTTAGGTCTTTCGATCCTACTAAAGGAAGAGTCAAGCTAGTAGCCGATAGGGTAGTAACAGTAGCGATACCGTTGCCCACTCCTTGAACTACATAGCGCAATACTGTACCAGGTAGGTAAGCTGGACTAGTGCCTACTTCTATCTTTATTACCTCGTCTACGGCACAAGTAGCTGAAGTAACGGTAGTAATACTAAGGGTAGTCAGTTCAAAAGCAGGTGCGATGGTTACGCTAGCGGTAGTAGTAGCACAAGCTCCTGAGGCGTCTTTTACTTCCACAAAGTAAGTACCTCCTTGTAGGTCAGTAAGAGTGTACTGAGTGCCATTGCCCAAGCGGTTGCCACCTCCGTCGATGAACTCGGTAGTGTAAGGCGGTACACCTCCTTTGATTTTGCTCTTATCCAAAATTACTTTTGGTTTAGCCAAGGCAGCACCTCCCTCGCAAGCGTAGGTAGTAGCAGTAAGTACTCCTGTCTCGAACGTGATAGGTTCTGGAGAGGTAAGCACTGCGTACATACTAACGGTACATCCTGTACTATTGGTAATTTGTATTTCGTATTTCACTCCTTGAACAGTACCGTGTAGCTGACTGAAAGTAGCCGTATGAGTACCTGCTGAAGAAGGTGTAGTGGTAACAATCAAGTTGTTGCCTGTAGTAACATCGATAGCCGAAACGATGCGGAAAGTATAAGTATCTGCATCTATAGGCATTGCCACATCTATCTGTCCTGTGCCCGTAGCTGTAAGACCTAAGTTGCACTTCTCGTTATAACCTTGTATTACAGCACCGTTCAAACTGATAGGATCAGGATCTTGTACAGTTACTTCCCTCACAATAGAACAATCCTTAGTTTCAGCATCGTAAATACTGATGCGGTAAGTAGCGGCCAAGGTAAGGGTAGGTGTTCCTAAGACTATCACTTGGCTTGCAGGGGTTGTAATAGCAGCCCCTTGAGCGAGGGTTGCACTTGCTACAGCACCATTGTCTAAGCGCTCTAAGGTGTAGCTGTACACGCCTGTTCCACCGCTTACTTGTACGGTCATTTCGGCAGTAGGAGTAGCACACGATTTAAGCTTCGTAAGAGTAGCTGTCGCAGTGATGAGAGCAGTCGTGCTGAAAGTAAGTGTGCTCACACAACCGTTTAGGTCTTTCACTGTAACAGTATGAGTAACCAAAGGAGTTACTTCTATCTCAAACGATTGGTTGGCCACTGTCCAATTCACTGCTGTATCAGCACCACCGTCCAAGGTGTAGTAGTGGTTTCCTTGACCTATCTTATTTAGAGTGATGCGTACAGGTATCTTGCCATTGGTATTGTTGTAAGCCTGACAAGCAAGCGTTGTAGCACTTACTAAGTTAGGAGCATCAAAGAGGTCAATAGCTACAGTAGCCGACTTCACGCAACCGAAGTTGTCGCGTACATACACATCCCAATTGCCCGCTGGCAAGCTGATGTACTGAGAAGCCTCTGTAGTAGCTGATATTTGAGCTGCTGCAATAGCAGTACCCGATACTACATAACCAAAGGTATAAGTAGCTGTTCCTCCACTGATATTTAGCCACGCCTGACCATTGGTGCTACAAGTAGCTTTCTGACTTGGAGTAAGCGACACTTGCAAAGGAGTCGCTGAACGCTTGATTTCAAAGTCGGCAGAAGTAACACAGCTCGCTACCCCTCCAATAAGTTCGGTAAAGGTAACATAGTACTTACCTGCTGCCAATCCACTAATGAGTCCTGGTGTAGTGAAAGGAGCTGGTATAACTGCACCTGTTATTTGTTGGTGAGAATCTGCGCGGAACACTTGGTAGTTCATCGCAGTAGTCAAACCATTAGGTGAGGCTAAGGTGTAAGACACTGTACCATCGTTATTGCTATCCGCACAACTTACGTTGTTCACTTGCAAGGTAGCCGTAAGCGTAGAAGCTGTAGGCACCTTAGTAGGAGCTTGCTGAATAAATCGGCAGCCTGTAATAGCATTAAACACAATGAAACTGTATTGTACGCCCGGTTTTAGGTTCGGTACAATAGCTTGTACACCTGTAGCGGTAAGGGTTCCTTTGTACCAAATATCAGTACCTCCATTAGGGTTGGCAGTAGTTACTTGCGCCAAACTTCCCGCAGTAGGATTCTGAATTCCTGGACGATACACTGCAAAGTAATCATTTGTAGTAAGACTAACAGCTCCAGAAGAGATACTAGTGATGATAGCACTGCTGGTAGGTGCACAACTAGTAGGTTGTGGCATTGTTATAGAGATAACATTTGCATTCGGGTTGATTACCTGAGCAAGTTGAGTTTTACAACCGTTGGCATCGGTAATCGTTATCTGGTAAGTACCGTAATCCAAACCTGTAAAGGCACCTGAAATGTTGTTAGTGCTCAAGTTTTGGGTAGCACTTTGGGTTGTGAGGGTATTGATTAAATCTACCTTAAACGGCGCTTTTCCTCCTGCACCCAAATACACTGTAATAGCAGCTAAATCAGCAGCAGCAGCTGTACAACCTATCTGTTTTGTAACGCTTGCTGTAGCTGTAAGCAGAGGCACTGCAGTAATAGTGAATGTTTTCGACACACTGCATCCGCGGTCATCGGTCAGGTAGGCTGTATAGGCACCTGGAGCGAGAGCCGTAAGCATAGTTTGAGGAATATTCATCGCATTGCGCACTTGTAAAGTGTGCGATACAGTACCCACATAATAGTCTGCTGGTGTAATATGCACTGTACCGTTGTTCAAGCCACAAGTAGCTTCGGTAGTGCTGAAAGTAGCTTGCAAGAAGCGTGGTGCATCACTCAACAAAGTGATGTAACGGTCGCGACTGCAAGTGCTACCATCAGGTTTGTACGATACTCTGAAACGGATACCAGTAGTGGTATCAGTGGTAATTGTAAAAGGTATTTGGCTGTTAGCGGTTCCTATCACTTGGAAAGTTGTATCCCCGTTGAGTGCATAGCTAAACTCTTTAGCCATTGTAGGAATACCTCCTTCAGCAGTGAGCATATAGGTAATAGGCTGACCTTTGCAATTCGCGTACTGCTGAGTGGTAGGCGAAACTTGTAAGCTTAGAGGCTCGTAGATGCGTGCTGTTACGGTCTCTACACAGCCAAAGCCATCGGTTATCACAAAGGTATGAGTACCTGCTTGTAGGGCATCTGGGTATTCAAAACTAGAAGCGTTGAACGTATAGCTGTTGCCTCCTATGCGCTGTACGCGGTAATTGCCATTGCCACTTTGTATGTTAATCTTCACTTTCTTCTCATCAGAAGTGCTATAGCAATAAGATGATGGCTCAGCCGTAGCAGTAAGAGTAGCCTTATCGGCAATGCTAAAAGTAGTAGTAGCTTGACAGCCATTAGCATCAGTTACTACCAAGCTATATGTGCCTGGAGCAATACCCGATAGTTCCACAGGGTTCACGTTCAGTGCCGTAGGAGTACTAAGGGTAGTAGCACTCACCAATCCATATTGGTAGCGATAGCCTGAAGTACCACCCGTAGCCGATACTTTCACCTTAGCTGTGCCGCCACTGTAGCAAGTTACGCGTTCCATCAGTACCACGGTAGGCACGATAGGAGCAGGAGCTTCTATCTTGTAATTCAAAGAGACAATACAGTTTGCATTGTCAGCATCTTGCACTTGCAATTCTCCATTTTGAGTAGGTGCCAAGCCTGTAACGGTAAAGACGCCTTGAGCATCTAAAGTAACAGGAGCTGACCAACTGATGACAGTAGTGTAGGTAGTACCCGTTGAGTAAATCACACGAGTAGAAGCAGGGTTTATCACCCGTACACGTACAGCACCGTCTTGAGAATCCACGCAGCTGACATTCTTTTCAGCTCCGTATTTCTCTACTCTCATCTGTTTGTCTTTCTCAATATTGATGAGCTGTGTAAGTTTAAGGTCGCAATATTGGGTAGCCTGCTGTATGCGCAAGTTGTCCAACCCAAAATCATTACCCATATTATTGTAGGTAGTAGCGGCAATATTTACGATGCGCACCAAAAGTTTATCATCGGCAAAACCTGTTACTTGGTTTTCGGCAAACGAAGCTTTAAAGTTCGTCCACGTAGCACCGTTGGCAACAGCCCCTACCACACTGCTATTAAGCACTGTTCCATCTTCCTTGCAGAGGTCTACTCTCAGGCGTGCTGGCACAGCGGTAGAACCAGCTGGGAAGAAGCTCGCTGCATCAAAGCTCACTTCCATAGCTGTTTTAGAAAGTACTCCTGTGAGGAGTTTCTTATAGATTACCTCGTTTCCTCCGTTACCTGCTACTGCCATATAGCGTCCACCAGTAGCATCGGTAGGCATTGTAGGTTGCCATCCTGTTTTAGTAGCAGCTTGCTTGGTGAGAATATGTTGGCCATCGCCTACACTGTTGTTGGGCGAGCAGAACATATCACCGCTGTTGGCACTTGGCAAACATTCAGTAGCCGTAGCAGTTCCAAAGTCCTCAGTGAAGAGTACATTCGGAGTAGTTGCCGCATTTGCAGGACGGTAGTACACTGTAAGGGTATGTACCCCTGGCGACAAAAGTCGCTGGATAGCACCTCCTGTTAGCGGCTGCTTGTTGCTGTCGTCTATAGTGTACTCATAAGTTTGCGAAGCAGTAGCCGATACGGTAATAGTTACCAAACCATAGCCATTGTCGCAGCGGTAGTTCACAGGACTAAGAGTTATATTAGGAATAGGCGTTGCTTCTGTCTCTATAGGAATAGACACGCGGCAATCCTTACTATCTTTCACATATACAACAGTATTCCCTGCCACAAAACCTATATTGGTAGCTACATAAGTAGCCTCCCCATCAAAACTGTAGCGGTAAGGAGGATTGCCTCCTGAAACATTGTTCACCGATACCTTGTATTGGTTACGAGCTGTATCGCAAGAGCGGTCAGCTACTACCCCTGCATAGGCGCGTAGCGGTGCTTGGGTAGGAAGAATAACGATAGGTTTCTTGGTGAAAGTACAAACATTTCCTGCTATGTTCGATTGCATTTCAATCTCATAGGTACCCGCTGGCAAGTTCGTGAACAGTCCTCCTGCACTACTGCGTGGTGAAGCGAGACGCGCACCATTTTCATCTAAGGTGTACAACTTAATAGTGCGGTTTTGGTTCTGGCTACCTGGCGCAAATATCATATTGATGTGCCCTGTATTAGGATTGCCTTCGCACTGAATTTCTTGAGTAGCCGAAACAGTAAAGTTATGTGGCGAAGGAGGTGCAATAGTAATCTTATTGGTCAAAGCAAAAGCTCCTGTACGGCTATCCCCTACTAAGAACACATATTCACCAATACGGGTGATGTTTGGAATCTCTACAGCTACACCAGTAGGCTGAGAGCTGAGCTGTATCGCCTTATAGTTAGTAGCAGCCAAAGCAGTTTGCTCATCGGTGTATTGTTTTTCACCATCTATAGTCCAGATGTAGTAACGATAAGTAGGACTACCACCTTGGGCGCGAAGGTGCAACTTCGCAGTGTTGCAATCTTTAAAGCCTTGGAAAGCTGCTGTAGCAGTCATATCCACCACTTTAGTAATAGTAACTTCCCCTTCAAAAGTACAACCGTTAATTTGAGGAGAGAATGCTTCAATGCGGTAATCTCCAGCGTCTAAGTTATCAACCACATAATTGTTAGTGTTGATGATTTCAGTGCGAAGCAAATTCCCATCTTTGTAAATCTTTAGATTGTAGCTTACCCCATTAGCACTAAGGCGCAAACGAACGCTACCGCGTTGGAAGTTTGATTCCGGTTGTATATCGGTAAGGGTACCGCTAAGCGACCCTTTGAAAACCTCAAAATAGAAACTTTGGTTACAGCCGGTACTAGTCAGTTTTAAGCGATATTTACCGGGGTTAGACACCAAAAGGTTATGATTAGAATGCAAAGTACTCCAGCAATTATCACCGGTATTTCTACATTCGTTGCTATCGGTACAACCTCCATTCCACATTTGCCACTCAAAAGGAGTATTGCGGAAATCTACTGCAATGGTCTTCTCATTTTCTCCACAGAGGTAGAAATGACTCGTCCAAGTATTATTGTCAGGACAAGTAACCCCTACGTTCTGAGCTTGAGCGCGAATAGGGTCAGCGGTAGGTGCCATTGGCTGATAGTTGATAGTCTCTACCGTCTTAACAGTAGATCCTTGGCAAAGAGTAGTTTTCTCTACTTTGTAAACCCCAGCAGCCAGTGCCGTATAGGTGCGATTAGTCTCACCTGGCAAAAGCACTCCATCTTTAAACCATTGGTAGGTATTGAACGAACCAATAGCCTCAAAAGTAACCGCATCTGTACCGCAGAAAATCTCTTCGCGGTTGCAGTGGGTAGTATCTACCGTCATAGAAGTAGTGCCTGTAACCACTTGTAGCGATAGCGGACAAGAAGAGGGGCCTCCTGCAAAAGCAATAGAGACATCTGTCTTGAGGAAGTTCGCACAAGCTTGTAGTATATCTGTACAGTTCCCTTCTATAATCATTGGAATCCTAATCACACGCTTAGGGTCTCCTAATTTAAGTGTCGAGTTGTAAGGCTTCCCATAGTTCATAGCTCCTATAAGGAACTGATATTGCTTAGTAGTCGAATTGTAATTGGCTATCGGATAAGGATTTTGCCAAGAACCGTCGCCCGTCTGGGTTAAATCAGTATTAGAAGTGTTTATCTTTAAAACACTGTTTTTAGGCAAATCAAGCGTAATAGTTGATGAACTAATATTTTCAGAACCTACATTCTCGTAAGAAAGTTCGTAATAAAACTGCTCATTCACCCCTGCTTGGGTAATAGTATTGCCCAAGTGGTCAGTGTACCGGTGCGACATATTTAGCTTAATAGCATTAGACTTCACTGTTACCGTAAAGGAACAAGAACGAGTATTGCCATTAGGGTCAGAGAAATTGTACACTACTTGATGAATACCAATAGGGAACATATCCCCAGGGTTATGTGTTTTGGTAACAGTAACAGCCCCTTTACAAGAAGGAAATGCTTCTGGTTCACGCCAACGCACCATCTTACTACATTGTCCCACATCCACTACTACAGTAATATCATTCGGACAAGGTGTCTTTATAAAAGGAGGCTCATCGGCAGGAGGCATCACTACAGTAGCTGTCTGAGAGTACACCGTAGTATTATTACAGCCTATCCCTGGTTTTATAGTGTATTTCGCCAAATAAGTAGTGGTAGTATGGATAGCTTCCCAGAAACTTGAACCTGTTTTAATAGGTGCTGTAGTAGTAGGCTGTCCATTGTCATCTAACTTAAACCAAGAAACATCAAAAATATGCTCTGATAGTCCTAACTTCACCCGAGCTTGATCTCCTCGGCAGAAAGGAATAGGACGGTCAATCACCAAATAAGGTTCAAAAGCTTTTTCTACGTTGATGTCTACTCCTTTGGTAACATTCCTACAGCGGTGAATAGTCTCAATTTCGTAATAGCCAGTTGTCAGACCTCTAAACAAGTGGAAATATTTCGTATTAGCAGGAG
>ERZ772971.448-NODE-448-length-26227-cov-4.180689_pt1 | contig 26227 bp, 24 predicted proteins | sample MGYA00511943_ERZ772971 | MGnify/ENA primary metagenome ERZ772971 (study PRJEB29015, sample SAMEA2737929) | human oral metagenome | biome: human oral; feature: human-associated habitat; material: dental | place: China | collected 2144 ... | reverse complement strand
CAGGTCGGTGACGAGGTCGGCCGGCAGGTCCACGACGAGCCGTGCCGCGGGCTCAAGCATCCGCGTCTGCTCGGTGGTCTGGGAGGCGCCGGTGCCGACCAGCTCGTGGGGGCGGTCGGCCGAGACGACGAGCAGGGGCACCCCGGCGGCGTCGGCCTCCAGGACCGCCGGGTGCAGGTTGGCCACCGCCGTGCCGGAGGTCGTCACGACGGCGGCGGGCACGCACCGCCCGTGAAGGAGCGCGGCGCGCGACATCCCCAGGGCGATGAATCCGGCGCTGCGCTCGTCGAGGGCGACGCGCAGGCGCACGAGGCCGCCCGCCTCGGCCGCCGCCAGGACGGGAACGAAGGGGGCGCTGCGCGAGCCGGGGGCCAGGACGATGTCACGCACCCCGGCCTCCACGAGCGCCTGGAGCACCGCGAGGGCGGCAGCGACCGAAGGGGTCTGGGACACGGCGTGGCTCCTGACGTCCTGCGCGCCGCTCACAGGGGCACCCCTGCGACCGGCTCAGCGCCCTCCGACTCTCGCGCCCGGCGGGCGCCCAGGGCGGTGAGGACCTGGGCCAGGCGCGTCTGCCAGCGAGCGGTGAGCCCGCCGTCGGCGCGCACGGCCTCGATCCGCTCCTGAGAGACCTGCGGGCGCATCACGGGCAGCAGCCCGGCCGCGGGCAGGCAGGAAGGGGCGGCGACGTCGGCCCCGAGCAGGGCGACGGTGCCCAGGCCGCAGGCGTGGGAGAGGTCCGGGAGGGCGGCCGCGAGCGCGACGCCCGCGCCGATGCCCACGCTCGTGTCGAGCGCGGAGGAGACGACGGCGGGCAGGGCAAGGCGCTCGGCCAGGGCGAGGGCGCGACGCACACCGCCCAGCGGGGCGACCTTGAGGACGACGACGTCGGCGGCGCCCAGGCGGCGCACCGCGAGGGGGTCGTCGGACAGGCGCACGGACTCGTCGGCGGCGAGGGGCACGTCGACCCGCGCGCGCAGGGCGGCGAGGTCCTCGGCGCGCGCGCAGGGCTGCTCGGCGTACTCCAGCCCTCCGGCGGCCTCGTCCATGCGGGGCAGGAGCCTGAGCGCGATGGCGAGGTCCCAGGCGCCGTTGACGTCGATGCGCACCCGGCCCTCGGGGCCCAGGGCGTCACGCACCGCGGCCAGACGGCGCAGGTCGGCATCGAGGGCGCTGGCGGGGTCCGTGGCGGCGCGAGCGCCCCCGACCTTGACCTTGGCGGTCGTGGCGCCCGAGGCGAGAACGAGGGCGCGCGCACGCTCCCCGTCCACCTCGGGGACGGTGACGTTGACGGGTACCGGGTCGCGGTGCACGGGCAGGTCGGCGTAGCCGGTCACCGCCTGCTCCAGGGCGCTGGCGAGCCAGGGGGCGCTGGCCTCGGCGTCGTAGTCCCAGAAAGGGGCGACCTCGCCCCAACCGGCGGGGCCGTGCAGGAGGACGCCGTCGCGGCCGGTGAGGCCGCGGAAGCGGGTGCGCACCGGCACCTGCCACACGACGGCCCGGTCGACGCCGTCGAGCAGGCCGCAGGGGTCGCGCTCGCGGAGGGCGGCGAGGTCGATCTCACCGGCGGCTGCGGGGGTCATGCTCGCAGGATAGGTCAGGCGTCGCTCGTCCCCGGGTAGGGGCTGCGGGCGTGGGCGGCTACGTCCGCCCCGGGCCGCGGGCCGCCCGGGCCGTGGGCCGTGGGCCGCCCGAGCACGCCGCGAGGCCCGTCCCTGACCGACCCCCGGGGTCGTTGACAGCGACGCAAGGTCGCTGTGTTGGATGGCGCGCATGAGAGTCAAGGAGATGGCCGACCTGGCCGGGACCACCACGCGGACGGTGCGCTACTACCACCGCCTCGGGCTCCTTCCCGTGCCCCCGACCCGGGGCGCGCAGCGCAGCTACGACATCGAGCACCTGGCTCGCCTGCTGCGCATCCGCTGGCTCGTCCAGTCCGGCGTGCCGCTCAAACGGGTAGCCGACCTCCTCGACGAGGGCTCCGGGCCCGACGGGCCCCCGGACGAGGGCGGCAGCCGCACCGCCCTGGCCGACCTGCGCGCCACCCGCACCGAGATCGACGAGCGCATCGCCGAGCTCGAGCACCAGCGTCGGCGCATCGACCTGCTCATCGCCAAGGTGAGCGCCGGCGAGACCCTGTCCCCTCTGCCGAGGGCGGTGACCGACTACTACGGCGACCTGGAGAGCCGCCTGTCGAGCACGGGGGCCCGGCGCGCGCTGCGCGCCAAGCAGCACATGCTGACGCTGCTCGTCGTCTCGGGCATGTTCCCGGCGACCGCGGTCGGTCTCTTCCTGGAGGAATACGAGCAGGAGCGTGACACGGTCATCGACCTCTTCGAACGCTTCGACTCGCTCAGGGGCCTGAGCCTGGCCCGCCCGGACACGCGCGAGCGTGCGCACGCCCTCACCCGCGAGGTGTGCTCCCTCATCACGCGCCACCGGCACTCCGCACGCGACCTCATGAGCTCGTTCTCGGGCGGTCGCATCTCCCCCGGCGTGTGGGCCGTCTACGGGCCGCTCCTGCGCGCCACCTACCCGGACCCGGTGCATCGCGTCGTCGTCGACGAGGTCCTCTCCTCCATCGCCGCGGACCCGGTCCTGTCCACCGTCATCGACCCCGCTGTGAGAAAGGAGTGGCTCCGTGTCTGAGCCGGCACCCACCCGCCCCATTGAGGTCTCGGGACTGGTCAAGCACTTCGGCCGTGTGAGAGCCCTGGACGGCCTCGACCTGTCCGTCGAGGCGGGAACCGTCCACGGCTTCCTCGGCCCCAACGGCGCGGGCAAGTCGACGGCGATCCGCACCCTGCTGGGCCTGTACCGGCCCGACGCCGGGTCGGTGCGGGTCCTGGGCGAGTCGCCGACGACGCAGGCGGCCGCCGTCAACCGTCGTCTGGCCTACGTGCCCGGCGACGTGGCCCTGTGGCCCAGGCTCACCGGCGGCCAGGCCCTGGACGCGCTCTCGGGCCTGCGCGGAACTCGGGACCGGGCGGCCGAGGCGGCGCTCATCGAGCGCTTCGGCCTCGACCCGTCCAAGCGTGTGCGCGCCTACTCCAAGGGCAACCGGCAGAAGGTCGCGCTCGTGGCAGCCCTGTCCGCACCCGTCGACCTGTTCATTCTCGACGAGCCCACCAGCGGGCTGGACCCGCTCATGGAGCGCGTCTTCACCGAGGTCGTCACCGAGCTCAGCGCACGCGGGGCGACGGTCCTGCTCTCCAGCCACATCCTCGCCGAGGTGCAGGCCCTGTGCTCGCGGGTGACGATCATCAAGAACGGCCGGGTCGTCGAGGACGGGGACCTGGCGGCCCTCCAGGCGCTGGCGCGCACCCGCGTGAGCCTGGGGACCGACGTCGACCTCCTGCCGCAGCTCCTCGGCTCCCTGAGGGCGGCAGGCTGCGAGGAGGACTCGATCTCGCGACGTGACGACGGCGAACGCTGCCACCTCGTCCTGCAGGTGCCGGCGACGCGGCTGCCGCCGGTCCTGGCCGCGGTCTCCTCCCACGGGCTGGTGGACGTGCGGGTGGAGCCGGCGACCCTGGAGGACCTCTTCCTCTCTCACTACACGAGTGAGCCCGCCTCGGAGGCAGGGTCGCAGGCCCGCGTGGAGGTGAGGTCATGAGCGTCGCACGCACGCCCCTTGCCGAGGCGACAGGCCGCGCCCGGCGGCCCGGGGCAGCGGGGAGGGGAAGGCGGCGCCGCGGTGCGAGCCGGCAGGGTGTGCTCGGCACGCGCACCGTGCTGGGCCTGCTCACCCGTCGCCTCCGGGTCCCGGCCGCCGCGACGCTGCTCGTCCTGTGGTCCTTGGTTGCCGCCGCACCGCCGAGCTACCAGCGGGCCTACCCGGACGCGGCCTCCCGCCAGGTGGTCATCGACATGGCCGATAGCTCCCCGGCGGTCGCCGTCCTCATGGGCAGGCTGCCCGCACCGGGGAACCTGGGACAGTTCTTCGCCTGGAAGACCGGGACCTATGTCGTGTGGTGCACGGTGCTGCTCGCGGTCCTGCTCACGGTCACGGCCACGCGCGGCGACGAGCACGCGGGGCTCGTCGAGCTCTCCCGGGGCTCGGGGGCGGGCCGTTGGACCCTGTTCGTCGCCTCGGCGGGCTGGGTGGCGGCGCTGCTCGTCCTGCTCAGCGTCGGTTCGGGCCTGGTGCTCACGGCGGCGTCCTTCAGCGAGGAGGAGATGACCGTTGCGGGCGCGTGGGTGTACGCGGCGCTGCTTCTCGTCACCGGTCTCGTCTTCGAGGCCCTCGTCCTCGTCCTCGCCCAGCTCTTCCGGGAGCCGGGGGCGGTCAGGGGCGTGGGGCTGCTGGCTTTCGCCGTCGCCTTCATGCTGCGGGCGACCACGGACGTCACGGAGGCGTCGTGGCTGCGCTGGCTCACCCCCCTGGGGTGGCGCGACCTGGTCGACCCCTACGGTGCCAATGATCTGCGGGTCCTGGGCCTGGGTCTGGGGGCCGCCCTCGCCACCGGGAGCGTCGCCGCCCTGCTGTACGTGCGCCGGGACGTCGACGCCGCATGGCTTCCTGAGATCTCCTCCTCCCGCCGACGTCGGCGCGTGCACGGTCCGCTCGACCTCCTGCTGCGCCTCGGAGCGCGCAGCACGATGTGGTGGCTTGTGTCGCTGACCTCCCTCACGATGCTCTTCACGGGCATGGGATCGGGCATGTCCGAGGTCCTGCGCACCTCCCAGCAGACGGCGGACGCCCTGACCGCCCTCGCCGGGCAGGGCAGTGTCGCAGCCATCTACCTGCGGCTCGTCGCCGAGACCAACGCGCTCATCATCGCCATCGCCGTCACCGTGCGCGCACTGGGTGCGGTCAGTGACGAGCGCTCCGGGCTCACCGAGGTCGTGCTCGCCCAGAGCGTCTCGCGCAGCCGCTGGTACTGGGCGCGGGTCCTCGACGCCCTCGCCCTGGGGGCCGCGGCACTGGTCGTGTCCGCGGGGGCGACAGCCGCCGTCGCCGGGTCCCAGTTCCCCCACGAGCAGGCGGCTGAGCGGTCCTGGGCCTACACCCTGTCACAGGGTGCGGGGACGCTGGCGGTGCTCGGGATCGTCTTCTGCCTCGTCGGTCTGGCCCCGCGGCTGGCGGGCCTGTCGTGGGCGGTGGTGGCGTGGAGCGCCTTCACGGTCTTCGCCGGGGGCATTCTCGGGGTCCCGCAGTGGGCGCTGGATGCGTCTGCGCTCGGGCATGTCGTCGAGGTCGGTGCCTCAACGCACTGGGCGCCGCTGGTGGCGCAGGGCGCGGTCGGGGTGCTGGGCCTGCTCGCGGGCTGGTGGGGGCTGCGACGCCGCGCGGTGCCGGACGTGTGAGGGCACGCCGACGGGCCTCCCTCCCCACGCCGACGGACCTCCCGTCTGCCAACGGACAACCCCTGTGCCAACGGATAACCTGCATGCCAACGGACAACCTGCGTGCCGGTGGACAACCTCCGTGCCAACGGACAACCTGCGTGCCGCCCCCAGGTGATCCAACCGCACACACGTGATCCAACCGCACACACGTGATCCACCAGCACACAGGTGATCCACCACCGCGCACGTGATCCACCAGCACACGTCATTGGACAACCCTGTACCGACGGACAACCTGCATGCCAACGGACAACCTCTGTGCCGGTGGACAACCTGCGTGCAGCCCTCAGGTGATCCAACCGCACACACGTGATCCGCCGCCGCAAAAGTGATCCACCACCGCTGACGTGATCCAAGGGCACACACGTGATCCACCACCGCGACGCCCCGGACGTGTGCGCTCAGGCACTATGGTGACCGCGTCCACGCACGACGGCGCGCCAGCCCGCGCCGTCGGAAGGCGGTGGGACCGGCAGACGAGGGACGCAGGCCCGCCAGCCCCCGCCCGTCAACGATCGGAGGCACGACGAGGTGGCACGAGCATCCCAGCCGGGCACCCGCACCACCGGCCCCAGGGCCCACGCGGATGTGCGCGTGTCCAACATGTCTCTCATCCTGCGAGCGCTCAAGGCCGAGGCCCTGTCGCGCACCGCTGTGTCGGAGGTGACGGGCCTGTCGAAGGCGACCGTGTCCACGCTCGTTGGCGACCTCGCCCGGCTCGGGCTCGTCACCGAGGGCGAGACCTCGGCCTCCGGATCCGTGGGACGCCCCAGCACCCTGCTGCACGTGGCGGGCGGGGCGGTGGCCGGCGTCGGCCTGGAGATCAGCCCCGACTGCCTGCTGCTGACCACCGTCGACCTCACCGGCGAGGTCCTGACCCAGCGCTCCAAGCCGGTGCAGGACCCCAGCCGCTCCCCGCAGGCGGTCATCGCCCGGATCGGCCTGGCGCTGGCGGAGGAGCTCGTACGGCTGTCGGCCACCGGCACGGTCGTGCCCGGCCTCGTCCTGGCCCAGCCGGGTCTGCTCGACTACGGCACCGGGCGGGTCCACTACTCCTCGACCTTCGACTGGCACGACGTCGACCTGGCCTCCGGGGTGAGCGAGGCGATCGGCCTGTCGCTCACGGAGGCCGGTCGGCCCGAGCTCCCGGTACCGCCGGTGCACATCGAGCACGACGCCAAGCTGGCCGCGCTCGCCGTCCACGACGACTTCCCCGAGGTCGACAACCTGCTGTACCTGTCGGGCGGCCAGGGCATCGGCGCCGGCATCATCGCCGACGGCCACCTCCTGCGCGGGTGGATGGGCTACACCGGCGAGGTGGGGCACATGCCCGTGGAACCAGACGGGACGCCGTGCACGTGCGGGCGCCGCGGCTGCTGGGAGACGCTCATCGGCTTCGAGTCCGTGGTGGCGGTGTACCCCGACGACGACCCCGTGCGCGACGTCTCGCAGCCGGTGGGCGAGCGCACGGCGCTGCTGCGCGAGCGCTTCGAGGCCGGGGACGCGCTGCTGGAGAACCGTCTGGACCAGGCTCAGGTCGCCCTGGAGCGGGGGCTGTGCGTGCTCGTGGACGTGCTCAACCCGGAGGTCATCGTGCTCTCCGGCTGGCTGGCGGCCTTCGCGGACGTGCTGCTGCCTCCGACGGCGGCGGCCCTGGAGGCGCGGCGCCTGGACGTGCGCTCGCTCGTGCGGCTGGAGGTCTCCTCCCTGGGGCCGTGGGCGCCGTCGTGCGGGGCGGCGCGGGTGGCGCTGGAGGCGGTGCTGGAGGACCCGACGGCGGTCGCCGGGCTCTGAGCCGACGGCGGTCGGCGCGCTCTCACACGGCAGCGGACGGCGCACTCTCACACGGCAGCGGGCAACGGGCTCCTGCCGCCCCGACGACGACAGCCTCCAACCCGACGGCGGTCTCCTGCCGCCCCGACAGTGGGCGACCCCGCCCCCGCCCCGACCACAGCAGGCAACGGGCACCAGCCGTCTGGCGCGCCGGGCTCTCGTGAGGTAGTTTGTTCGGAGTCCAAAGTATTAGGGACGGGGACGCCCGACCACCGAGGCGCTCAACGACGAGATCCGCACGATCCTGCGAGAAAGGCACTCCCATGATCCAGTTCGGCACCGGCGGCTGGCGAGCCGTCATCGGCGACGAGTTCACCAAGGCCAACGTCCGCCTCCTCGCGCAGGGACTCGCCGACCGCATCAACGCGGAGGCGCCCTCGCGTCCCGACGGCCGCCCCGGACGCGTCGTCATCGGCTACGACCGGCGCTTCCTGTCCGACACCGCCGCCTGGTGGGCCGTCGAGGTCCTCGTCGCCAACGGTGTCCCCGTCACCATCATCGACCGCCCCTCCCCCACGCCCACCACCATGTGGACCGTGCGCAACCTTGACGCCGCCTACGGCCTGGCCGTCACCGCCTCCCACAACCCGGCCCTCTACAACGGCATCAAGCTCTTCCTGCCCGGGGGCCGCGACGCCGACGTCGAGGTCACCGACGAGCTCGCCGCGCACGTCAACGCCCTGACGGAGGCCGACATCCGCTCCGTCGAGCCCCACGTCGCCCGCGCCAGCGAGCTCGTCACCATCCAGAAGTCCCTCAACTGGTACCTCGACGCCATCATCGACAAGCTCGACATCGAGACGATCCGCCACGCGCACATGCACGTCGTCCTCGACCCCATGTTCGGTGTCTCCGAGACCAGCCTGCAGACGATCCTCCTAACGGCCCGCTGCCAGGTCAACGTCATCCACGACCGCCACGACCCCCTCTTCGGCGGCCGCATGCCCTCACCCACCGAGGGCACCGTCTCCGCCCTGCGCCAGGCCGTCCTCGACTCCGGCGCGGACCTGGGCATCGCCACCGATGGCGACGCCGACCGCCTGGGCATCATCGACGACAAGGGCACCTACCTCACCCCCAACCAGGTCCTCGTCCTGCTGTACGACTACCTCCTCACCCGCAAGGGCTGGTCCGGCCCCGCCGTGCGCAACATGTCCACCACGCACCTGCTCGACCGCGTCGCCGAGGCCCACGGCCAGGTCTGCTACGAGGTCCCCGTCGGCTTCAAGTGGATCAGCGCGAAGATGGCGCAGACCGACGCCGTCATCGGCGGCGAGTCCTCCGGCGGCCTGACCGTGCGCGGGCACATCGCCGGCAAGGACGGCGTCTACGCCGGCAGCCTGCTGGTCGAGGCGGTGGCCGCCTCCGGCAAGAAGCTCTCCGAGCTCTACGCCGACCTCGTCGAGCGCTACGGCGAGCTCGTCATGGTCGAGGCCGCCTACGGCTTCACCGCCGAGCGCCGCAGCGCGCTCACCGCCCGGATCTTCGAGGCCCACGACCTGCCGGACTTCGCGGCCCTGGGCCACGAGACCGAGAAGGTCACCTGGGAGGACGGCTGCAAGGTCTACTTCACGAACGGAGGCTGGACCACCATCCGCTTCTCCGGCACCGAGCCGCTGCTGCGCGTCTTCTGCGAGATGCCCACCCACGACGAGGCGCAGGCCGTCGCCGACGCCGTCGCCACCTACTACGCACTGGACTGAGGACATGACCGAGGACATGACTGAGCACACCACCCCGACGCCTGCCCGCCGCACCCGCACGGCCCTCGTTCTCGCCCGGGGCCTGGGCACGCGCATGCGCGCCGCCGGCGACGACTCCACGATGACCGCCGCCCAGGCCGCCGCCGCGGCCTGCGGATACAAGGCCCTCATGCCCATCGGCGAGCACCGTCTCATCGACTACGCCATGAGCGCCCTGGCCGACGCCGGCATCGAGCGGGTCGTGCTCGTCGTCGGCCCCGAGCACGAGGACTTCGCCGCCCACATCGACTCCCTCGACCTGTCCCGCCTGCGCGTCGACCTCGCCGTCCAGGTTGAGCCCCGCGGCACGGCCGATGCCGTCCTGTCCGCCGCCGAGGTCGTCGGCAACGAACCCTTCCTCATGGTCAACGGCGACAACTACTACCCGGTGGAGGGCATGCGCGAGCTCGCTGAGCGGGGCGGCAACGCTCTGCTCGGCTTCGACCGCGCCGCCCTGGTCGCCGGCTCCAACATCCCGGCCGAGCGGGTGGCCGCCTTCGCCCTGGTCGAGGAGCGCGACGGCGTGCTCACCGGCATCGTCGAGAAGCCCTCCCCCGAGGTGGTGGAGGACGCCGGCGAGCACGCCCTGGTGTCGATGAACTGCTTCGGCTTCACCCCTGAGATCTTCGACGCCTGCCGCCGCATCGAGCCCTCGGCGCGCGGCGAGTACGAGATCGTCGACGCGGTGCGGGCCCTTGGCGGCCCGGTCGCCGTCATCCGCACCGAGGGCGCCGTCCTCGACCTGTCGCGCCGCGAGGACATCGCCGACGTCGAGGCCCGCCTGGCGGGTACGGAGGTCGTCCTGTGAGCGCGCCGGTGACCTGGCGCGTGCCGGGCCGCATCGAGGTCCTGGGCAAGCACACGGACTACGCGGGCGGGCGGGTGCTCGTGGGCGCCGTCGACCGCGGCATCACGGCCACCGCCGAGGCGGTCGAGGGCCCGGCCGGGTCCCTCACGGCGACGACGACGGCGGGCGGTGAGCCCGTGACCCTGGCGGCCGGCGTCGACCACGGCCTGCCGCCCGGGCACTGGGGCCGCTACCTGCAGACGGTGCTCGACCGCCTCACCCAGAACTTCGCGTCCCTGTCCGCGCCGGTGGCCGCGCACCTGACGATCACCTCGGACCTGCCGCCGGCCTCCGGGATGAGCTCGTCCTCGGCGCTCGTGTGCGCCAGCGCACTGGCTCTGGCGGACCTCAACGGGTGGACAGCGAGCGACCTGTGGCTGCGCAACGTGCCGGACCGCCTGTCGACGGCCGGCTACCTCGCCGGCGTCGAGGCCGGGCGCCCGTGGCGCGAGCTGCTGGGCGCCGAGGGCGTGGGCACGCAGGGCGGCAGCGAGGACCACACGGGCATGCTCTGCGGCACCCCCGACACGCTGCTACTGGCCCGCTTCGCCCCCATGGAGGTCCTGGAGACGGTGGCCTTCCCCGAGGACTGGGCCTTCGTCGTCGGCGTCAGCGGCGTGGCCGCGGAGAAGACGGGGGCGGCCCTGGAGGACTACAACCGGGGGCCGCTCACGCTGCGCCGTGTGCTGGCGCGCTGGAACGAGGCGACGGGCCGCTCGGACGAGTTCCTGGCCCAGGCGGTGGTCTCGCTCGTGGGTGAGGCGACGGGCGCGGAGGCCGCTGGGGACCCGGCGCTGGAGCCGCTGCTGTCGCTGGCCGAGCCCGGCTACGAGCGGCGCCGCGTCGAGCAGTTCCTCGAGGAGTCCCTCGTCCTGGTGCCCGCGGGCGCGGCGGCGATCGCGGCCGGGGACCTGGCGGTGGGTGAGGTGCTGGAGCGCTCGCACGCGCTGGCGGGATCGCACCTGCTCAACCAGGTGCCCGAGACCGACGCGCTCGTGGCCCTGGCCCGCGAGCTGGGGGCGGTGGGCGCCTCAGCCTTCGGGGCCGGGTGGGGCGGGTCGACCTACGCGATCGTGCAGCGCGCTGACGCCGAGGACTTCGCCGCCCAGTGGCTGGCGCGCTACCGCGCGGCCTTCCCGGAGGCCGGGGCCCGGGCCTCGACCATCGTCACCCGCCCGGGGGCCAGCGCACAGCGCCTGGCCTGAGCTCAGTGCCTGGGGCTCTCGGCTCGCGTGTCACAGTCCTCGCGCGACGGCGGCTGCGGCTCTCAGCCATGCTCGCTGGGTGGTGGGGCGCAGGGCGTCCCAGTGGAGCACGCCGTCGACGATGGCAGGGTCGTGGGGGACAGTGACGACGGTACGGGCAAGGCTCGTGTAGCCGTCGACGATCGTGGCGATGTCGCTCTTGCTGGCGCGCGGATCGGCCTGGGTCACGACGACGACAGCGCCCTCGGCCAGGCGGCGTGAGCGCTCGTCACGCGCGCGCAGCGCGTCGAGGAGAAGCGCCCCGGCTTCGGCATGGTCGGCGCGGGTGGTGGTGGGCACGACGATCTGGTCGGCGTGCTCAACCGCCTGGAGCCAGACGGGGTCGGACTCGTCGTTACCGGTGTCGATAAGCACGAGCCTGTAGTACTTGGCCATGACGCTCCACACGCGGTCGACATCATCGGGGGTGACGCGCTGGTCGGCGGCGAGCTGGATGGGTTGGGAGCGCAGGACATCGTAACGGTCCGTTGTCTGGTGGTGCACGTAGTGGGCGAGGTCTGCGGACTGGGCGGCGGTGCCCAGCAGACGCTCGGTGTGTGGCAGCAGGTCCAGGACGGTGGCCTGGTGGGGCCCCTGCTCGGTGCGCCAGCCCAGGGTCCCGCGAGTCTGGTTGGCGTCCCAGGCGACCACGCCGGCGCCTCCGTGGCGAGCGAGCACAGCCGACAGCAGGACGGTGGTGGGGGTCTTGCCCGAGCCTCCCTTGCCGTTGGCGACGATGATGGTGCGGGGGCCGGGCCAGTGCTGGGACACGGCGTGGGTGTCGGCACGCTGGTCGCGCTCGGCGGGGCTGGGGCTCATCCGCAGCCCCAGACGCGTGGCCGCTCCACGCCAGCCCTGGGTGGCAGGCTGCTCGACCTGGGTCGCGGTGAGAAACGAGTGGCGCCCCTGTGGGGGGCCTACCGGCTTGTCGGGCTCGGTGGGCTGCGGACCGGACGGTGTCGCGTCCGTGACGCCGCTGGGCTCGATGACGGCACCGGTGGGTGTGACGACGACGGTCCAGGTGCCGTCGGGGTCGCAGGCCGTGAGCGTGACGTTCTGTCCTGTTGCGGCAGCCTGCTCACGGGCTAGATCGACGATCTGCGCTCGGGCGTCATCGAGGGTCTCGGTGACGATCTTCGTGTGCGGGGTACCGTCGAAGGAGACGACGGCTCTGCCGTCGCTGGCGGTGATGGCCTCGATATTCACGGGGTCCTCCTTGTAGTCAGGTCTGGGAGGGCCGCGTGTTGACAGTCTCAACCACCCACTGGTCGTCCTGCTGGGTCACTGTGACCCACGCGTCCCATGACTCGGTGTGCGTGCCGGTGCCGTCGCGCCGTGTGGTTGTCACCAGGTAGTGGACGATGCGGTGAACGTCGCCATCACTGTCAGGATCCAGTCCCTCCTTGATGATGTCGCGGATCGTGACGGTGGTGTACGCGTCGTGCTTGGCGGCCTCGATGAAGTCGTCTTGCCCGGTCACGGAGTCGGGGTCCCATTCTTCCAACGCCTCGCGGTGCTCCTCGGTCTGGTAGATCGCAGCCCGTTGAGCGGCGTAGGCACTGGTCCGGTCTACCCTGCTGTCCCATGTGTATACCGTCGTGATGTAGGCGCTCATCACCGCCTCGGGGTCGTTGCGGTCCACGGACGCCGGGTTGGGCAGGCTGTCAAGCCAGGTGGGTTTGCCTCCGGGGATCGGAGTACCGTCCGGAGCCTGGCCGACAAGGGGCGTGGGGGACGAGGACGCCGTGCCCGGAGCGGGGCCCTGGGCCGACGGTGACGCGTCGCCGGGGGTGGTGCTGGAGCAGCCCGCAAGGACGGCGAGAGCAAGGCCGGAGACGACGACAGCGGTGGCGGCGGATAGTCTCATAGGATTCTCCTGTAACTGCTCGGAGTGCCGTAGATACGCTCGTAGTTGATGCCGGCAGCCTCGCTGTCCGCTGAGACCATCCAGTCGTCACCGGCATACACAGCAACGTGGTAGGCGGGATCGCCCCAGAAGATGAGGTCGCCCACCCGGAGCTCGTCGCGTGTGATCGCGGTTCCGACCTGCTGCTGCTGCGCCGCTGTGCGCGGCAGGCTGACCCCCAGTCGGGCATAGACGGCACTTGTCAGTCCCGAGCAGTCGTAGCCACCGTCGGTCCTGCCGTCGCCGCCCCACACGTAGCCGTAGGTGTCGTCCGCTGCCACATCCCGGGCCCACTCGACAGCTGCACTGATGTCCGCACTGACGCCGCCCTCACCGACGCTGGGACCCGCCATCGTCGCGAGGATCGCCGCGACGTATCCTACGGTCTCGTCATAAGGTGGCACGCCCTGGTAGGCAAGGACGGCCCCAAAACCTGCGTTGTAGGCGGCCAGTGCCAAGGAGATGGGGTGGGAACCGGCGGGCAGACGGCCGTCCGCGATCGCGGCGTTGACGGCATCAAGTTGGGCACACAGGTGGCGTGCCTGGGAGGGGATCGCGTCCTGGGGGTCCCAGACATTGGCGACGCCGTCACCGTTGTGGTCCGCCCCTGCGGTCCTCCAGGTCTCGGGCATGAACTGGCTGATGCCCTGCGCACCCTGGTCGGAGCCCGCCCTCGGGTCCCAGCCGGACTCCTGCTGGATCTGTGCGGCTATGAGGCCAGAGGTCACTCCTTCGCAGACGTGGCCAGCATCCTCGACGAGCTGGCGGTACTCGTCCGGGATCGCCACGCTTGAGCTCTGCTGCTCCACCTCCTGGCCGATACTAGGAACAATCGACAGTACCGCCATGACAGCGGCAGCGACGGCAACGGCAACAGCTGCGGCAATCAGGCCCGGGGTCGAGCTCAGTGCACCGATGAGAGCTGCCGCCGCACGGCCGGCCCAGGACACGGTATGGATGACTCGGCGGACCGCCGCACCAACCCTGGCTCCAGCGCGTGCTGCGCCTCTTACCGCCTCACGCGTCTTCGCGGCAGCGCGCCGGGCAGCCACCACGATCCCACCCCTCATCGCACGGGTGCCCATGGCCCGACTTCCCACCGCACGACCGGCTCTAAGCGCGCCTTGAGCGGTGGCCTGCGCGACTGCCTTACCCTCGTTCTTGAACTTCGCGGCAGCACTATCGATGAGGTCTCTGTCGCTGGGGCGTGTGCCCTCATCGATGTCTTGGATTACTTGTTGGCCGACTTGGTTTACTTGTTGGCCACCTTGCTTGATGATCATACTGACCCGGCGGTTGAGATTGAGGCGCCCTAGATGGGTGCTCGCCGGAGCACCACCGCGGGGACGGGGCCCAGTCACGGTCAGTTCCCTTCCCCGAAAGTCGTAGAGAAGAGCTGGTAAAGACTACTGTCGGCAGGGATCCGTCCGTCAACAGGAATCACCGCGTTACCGCTCCTCAGCAGTCCGTAACCCTGAGGAACGTTGGTAAAGAACCTGCGCTGGTCCTCACTCAGGTGCAGCAGGGCGCACAACGCATCCGCGTCGGTAGCGTTCTGCCCCAACAGCATGAGGAAATCGCTGTTCGCCAGCATGAGGCGCGCATCCTCGTTGCTCAGCAGCTCCTCAATGTTCTGGGTAATTCCCGTGGACAGCAGTCCCCACTTTCGCCCTCGTTTCCACAAGCTGCGGAAGTACTCGGCCGCAAACGGGTTGGAGAACAGCAGATGGAACTCATCGATGTACAGCCAGGTCCACCGCCCCTCAGCCCTGTTGCGTATAACCCGATTCCAGATCTGGTCAAGGATGACCATCATTCCGAAGGTCCTCAGCTCACTCCCCAGGCTGGAGATGTCGTAGGAGATGAGCCGGTTGCTGACATTGACGTTCGTGCGCTGGGAGAAGGCACCCAGAGACCCTGTCGTGTAGATCTCCAGGGCGGTCGCAAGCTCCACGCCGTCGGGGTCTCCAATAGAGGCCAGCGCGTCTCGCAGCTCGACGAGCGTCGGCATAGACCCTCCCTCGGCGGCGTAGCGTCGGTACAGGCTTCCGGCGACGCGGTCGACAAGGCTGCGCTGTTTGGCGCTCAGGCCGTCGTGACCACCGATGAGGACGTTCGTCATAGACAGAACGAACTGGGTCTTGGTGGAGATCGGGTCATCGACGCCCGCGCTGGCAAGCTCAATGTCCATCGGGTTGACGCGATCGGGGCTACCTGCGTCGACACGGATCGTCGATCCACCGAAAGCCGAGATCACAGGCTCGTACTCCCGCTCCGGATCAATGACGATGACGTCAGCGTCGGGCCGCGAGAGCAGGACATCGGTGATCTCCATCTTTCCGAAGACACTCTTGCCCGAACCTGAGGTTCCCAGGATAAAACCGTTGCCGTTCTTGGTCTTGGTACGATCGGCGACGACAGCGTTGCCGGACTGAGCGTTGACGCCGTACCAGCTTCCGCCGGGCACGAAGAGCTCCTGGGTTGTGAAGGGCACGATGATCGCCGCCGACGCCGTCGTCAGGGTACGGCGCATTGGAATGCGGCGAACACCGATGGGGAGCTCAGTGGTCAGAGCGTCATGCTGCATGAAGGTGCTGCGCTCGGCGATGCACGACTGCTTGCGGACGACAGTGAGGGCACGCTTGACGTTGTGGTCGAGATCCTGGCGAGTGTGGCCAGAGACACCGATGACCATGACGGTGCTGAACACCTTCTGGTTGGACTGCTCGAGCTCGGCTCGCAGCGCCCTGGCCTCTGCGGTGGCATCCTGGAGCCGATGGGGAATCATGTCCTCGCTGTAGCCCTGCTTCTGGGCCTTCTTCTGCTCGGCGATCGTCTGCATCTCAAGCTCGGCGATCTGGCGCTGTACCAGGTCTAGGCCGTCGACCTGGTCGTAGGGCTCAAGGTGGAGACTGACGGTCAGATCGCACTTGATCTCAGCGAGCTCTGAGATCAGCCGGTCAGACAGCCACGCCGGGTAGTCTCGTAGCCACAACGTCGTGTGGTAGGTGTCGCCGGAGGCGTTGTGCAGGATGACGGGTCCGGACGCGTCCGTGGTCTCAACAGCCCAGGGCGCAACGTGATCGGCCGTGGACAGACGTCGAGTCGTCTCGAAGGTCTTCTCATCAAACGTGAAGAGCTCGTGCGGGCGCAGGATGTGCGACAGCACTTCTAGGCGCTGACGCCGGTTGAGGACATCGGCACGGCATCCGTCTTCAAGGGCAGCGAGCTGGGCAGCGATCTCGTGGCCGAGGCGGATGAGCGCGGTCTCAGCGGCGGCTCTGTCAGGCTCCTGAACCGTGATCGTCAGGAGCTTGTCAGTCACGGTGTTGCCGCTGACGGCGGCGAGCTTGCCGCGGGCGATCCTGTTGAGATCATCGCGCCACTGGTCCCATCCGTCGTCGGCGCGGGGTTTGTGCACCAGCCGGGCAACATCGGCCTCGTCGAGAACACGGTTGATGACGGTGATCTCCAGCCGGGTTCCAGCGCCGAGGCTGTTGATGAAGCGTGCCCAGCGGTCAACAACCGCTTCCTGCGTGTCCTGCTCGGCTGCGATATAGTTGATGTCGCTGATACGCAGTGTCAGTGACCACTCGTCTGCGCCGAGCCACGCGACTCCACTGGGCAGCATGGCCTGATAGCCCAGGAGGTGCTGCGTACGCTTGGCAACACGTTTCACATGCGCTGCATTGGCGTTGTCAGTTCCGACCCTCCGGGTGCTCGCGCGGTGAACGCCGGGAGTAGACTCACTCTTGTCGCGCCGACCGAAAATGCTCGCAAGGAACGACCTTGCGCCGCCAGCGCGCTCGTGGGACCGCTCGTCGGACGTTGCTTTCCTCGTCGGCAGGTGTGTCGGATCCAGGTACGGGTTGGGCTGCGGCCCGGTACTCGACGCGGTAGGTGTCGTCATAGATGATAACCTTTCTCGTCGTGAGATAGTGGCGCAGCAGGTAGCCGACGAACTTCTCGGGCTTGAGGCCCTTGGGTCGCCACCAGCCCCACGCGGCCACAGGGATTAGGATCGGGAAGATGACCCACATGGCGACGTCAGTTGCCTCGGCCCACGTCGCTCCGGAGTGGTGCAGTGCCCATGCGATGGCAGAGAAGCAGCCGGCGGCGAGCGGAACCCCGGCCGCCAACGCCGCGAGCTGGCGCCACGACAGACCGAACATGACCCGGGCCTCGTATGCGCTGACCTCGCGGTAGACCCTCATCTCCAGTGCCATGGTTGCTACTCTCCCACGATCGCCTTGGCCATGCTGTTGGACTGAACCAGCAGGAATGCGAGCACCGCGGGTGCGACGAGAAAAGCACCGAAGTTGCTGATGACAAAGTTCCACATGTCGATCGAACCGTCATAACTGATAGTCTCGCCGAGCCACCCACCGAGGAGCGCTTCGTAAAGCTTGATAGTAATGATGAGCATGACACCCTGGAGAGCCGTGGTTGCGTACCTCTTGAGGTACCCGATTCCGATCTGTTTGGTGTCGTCGTGCCCGAAGAACGCCAGCGGAAGGCTGGCAAATGCGCTAAGCAGGTAGAGCTGAAGAAATCGCGCAAACACGAGCACTGTGGCCAACATGCTCGCGATCTTCGCCACCATGAACGGGATCAGCAGAATCACCAGCATACCAAGTTGCTTGACCATGCCGGCCTCGGCGATGTCCCCACGCATTGCGTCTCCGATCTGGGCGCCCACGCCGACGGTACCGCCGACATCGACACCGTCTGCAGTGTTGGCGATACTGGTCGCCACGGAGTTGATCGCGTCAAGAATCACTTCTGCGTTCTGGGCGACAACGAGGACCATGACGCACTTGAACATGGTGGCGGCGATGATACGCACACCGAGCTCACGGTCACCCTCGACCTTCGTCGAGTTGCTGGCCAGCATGATGACGAACATAATGCTCAGCACCACTGCGGTGATCGGTTTGACGGCCGCACTGTGGATCGTGCTGGCGGCCTCATAGAGCGCACTATTGTACTGCTCAGGACTCATTAGCAGGTCGTCGGTGGCGCCTCCGGCCACGGCCGACAAGGCATTGAGCATCGCGACGATCGCGTCCTCCACGCTGGTTCCTACAAGGCGATGTTACTGAAGAGCTGAGCGGCGGCGATGATGAGCCCGCCGCCGACAATCTGCCACACACCGGTCTGGATCTGCGGCCCATTGTGGTCTTTAAGCGCGCCACCGGCAACGACGGCGCCCCAGACGAGCCACAGGCCGCCACCGATGGTCGCGAACTTCGTGAACAGTGAGAGGATGCTGTCAAGCATGTCCATGCTGGATTCCTTTCAAGTGCTTTCCACACCGTACGGTACGAGAACTGAAGATGATTCGGGCGGGAAGCGAATGTGGGACGATGCGGCGTGCATGTGATCCTTCACTCACTGACCGGGTGGATGCTGATCTCAGCGTATCAACCCATGTCCCGCAGACGTCTAGATAACGCGAGCCCAGACGGTATACGTGCCAGGAGACAGCCTGAAGAGGGCTCTCCCGACCAGCTTCGCCATCGAGGCCGATCGGCACGTCAGCTCACGATCTGGGACTTTGGGGACCTGAAGGGGCGCAGGCCGCGTACGAGCAGGATCGCTTCACGGTTCGGTAAGACACCGAGCTCGTCAGGTGTCATCAGCGCCCGTTTGACGGTGCGTTGTGCCCTGGTCCATGAGCCGCTGGCGCCGTAAGCGCGCGAGATCTCCTCCGTCGCGACGGTCTCCTCGCCAATGAGTGAGGACAACCACTTCAGGGTGTCGAGATCGCGCCCGCCCAGGAAGAGCAGGGAGTCACAGTTCGCAACGATAGTCGCCCAGTCGTCCTTCCACAGCGCCTTGCCCTGAGTATGAGACTGGACGATGACGCTGGCAGAGATGCCGCGTGACCGGATGGTGGACATGACGACCGGGAAGCCTGGTATCTTGCCGATGTTGGCGAACTCGTCAAGGAAACAGTGGACCGGGACGGGCAGCTCTCCGGACTGCTCGTGGTCAGCCAGGTATATTGTTTTTTCAAACAGAGACTGCCAGAACATCGCGGCCAGGAACTTGAAAGTCTGGTGGGTGTCCGGGATGCACAGGAACAGAGCAGTCGGCTCGTAGCCGATCTGGTCGATCTGTAGGTCGTCGTCTGCGACGATCCGGCGGACGTCACTCATGTCCAGGGGCGCAAGCCGGACTCCGAGGGAGATGATGATGCTCTTCTTCGTCTCTCCAGCACCCTGTTCAAATACCCGGTACTGTCTAGTAGCGAATTCAAGAACCTTCATGACGGTGTCGTCCCTGCCGACAGGTGTCTTTCTCCACTCCGCGACGATGTCGCGCGCCACCTCGAAACGGTAGTCGACCTCACTGCGGAAGCCCTGGGCGTCTTCGCCTTCACTGGCTTCCATTTTCTTGTGCAGGTCGACGACGTCAACGAGGCTGGGGTCCCCGCCGTCCGCCTCATCCTTTGTCGCCCACACGTAGGCGATGAGAGCACTTAGCAGTGCTCTCTCGGCACGCTCCCAGAAACCGTCCGACTCAGCCCGTTCGGAAGAGGTGTTGGTGATGATGCACTCGGTGAGCTGCGCGATACTCGCCTCAGGCTGGTCTGCGTCGAAGTACGCCAGTGGGTTGAAGTGACCAGACCGGTGCGGGTCGACGAGATTGAATACCCGTACCCGGTAGCCAGCGGCCTCCAGCCCTGAGGCGCTGCGGCGCCAGATCTCTCCCTTGGGGTCGGTCACAGCCTTCGACATCGCTACCTTTTCGAGGTTGGGCATGACGTAGCTGCGGGTCTTGCCGGTTCCGGACGCGCCCAGCACACACACGTTGAGGTTCCGACCTGTCGACCGCGTGTCGATGCTCAGCGCTTCAGTGGCGGTGAGCTGGATGCGCCGTGTCGGGTCCTTACTGCTCAAAGGTGTGATGTCGTTCGGTACGGCCCATGCTGCGGATCCGTGTTCCTCTCCAGGACGGGTGTTTTTTCTTCCACCAACCTGGTACAGGACGAAAAGCATCAAGATACCAGCGGCAACTGCCCCTGAAATCAAGTCTGCCCGGTCAAAGGACACGTACAGAGGATCATCCAGAAGCAAGTCGAAGAGTCTGTCGATCGCAGTAGCCGCCGAACCGCCGCTGGCGAGGTGCGCCCGCACGTGCTCACTGCCTCGGTCCACCACCCAGAAGAGTCCGGCCGCTCCTGCCAAGGTGAGCACTACTGGTGCATGTCGTTTCCAGCTCACGCCTATGCTCCTCTACCTCGTGCCCGAGGACCGTTCAGGGGACTTCTCGCCGTATGAGCGAGGTCCTTTCTGGGGGCGCTGCGCCACCAGCTCCATCACACGCTTAGCGATCTGCTCGGCGTTGCGTCGCCGGGTCTGGTTGCGCTCGAGTCGGCGGTCCACACTTTCTCGGGCCACCGACAGGGCATGCTGGACGACCTTCATGTCTTTACCCTTGACGTGGAAGGTCCTCGTATCGCCGGGCCCGTGCTCAACGGCAAAGGTCACCCCGCTGCGTTTGAGCGTGCTCGCCAGCTCGCGAGCCAGTGCTCGCTCATCAATGCCAACTACCGCACGATCACCTGTGATCGTACGACCAAAGTCGCGCACCGGTATCTTTCCTGTTGTCTGCCGCTCATGCAGGGCACGCGTCGCGGCGTCGTGCAGAACACGTACAGCCGAGACGAGGGCACTCGCACCGTTCCCTGTCACCCTGACCGCCAGGTGAACGGCGGCACGAGCACCGAACTCGCCGGTCTGCAACGCCACCTGCTTGTACGCCTCACTGGCCGCATCAACAAGATCCATGACGGACTCCATTTCCTGTGCACCACCGCTCGCTCAACGGTACGGAGCGACACGTAAAGTTCTCACGCCCGGAGATCGCGAACGAGACCGACGCTCCAGGCAACGAAGTCTCGCATCAGACGCACACTCCAGATCGTGAGACGTACAAGTATGACGATGGTCTCGGACACGGTCCACACGACGGCGCGGAAGATGAGTCCTATTCCCCAGATCACGACGTTCAAGACAATTCGTAACAGGATGAATATGATCACCAAGCATGTTGTCTCTCCCATCGCTCACCCCCTTAAATGCCGTTGCTGACGGTGAGACACGCCTGAGGTCACGACAACACGTCCTGTCGACGAAGATGGGGCCGACGCACGAACGACGCTCTCACCGGCCCCTGCTCCGTCCCGGGGTCGGGCCATCCCGCCCTAGCGTGACGTCACGGCCATTGCTGTCGCCGCGACGACGCACCTCGGCGTTGATCCGATGGCCAAGAGCGCGTTTGGCCAGAGGCCTGTTCGCTTCTCGCAGCCTCTCAAGCGCCTGCCTCTGAGCACGCTCGTCCACCGGGTAGGCCGCGCGGGCCACACGTGGGGCATCACGATCCACCATCCGCCCGACTGTGGCCAGCAGGTCTGAGTCGCTCTGTCCGGATCGTACACAGGTCTGGACAGAAGTCGTCGCTGTCACTAGCCACGCGCGGGCTTCCGCCGCTGGTAGGCGCTCGGGTTCACGGGCAGCATCGATCGCCTGACGCACGTCCAGAGCCGCGCTCGTCCACTGCTGGGGGCGCAGGCTCGTCTCGAGGTACACCTCGCCCTGACGGCTTTCGATCGTCACGTGGTCGATCATCCCGTCTCTCACCACATCACTGGTCGTGCCGGGAACTGCTGCAGCGGCCGTGTCATGAACAGTAGACACGGCCCAGCGACCCGCGCCGGACCTCTCCACCTGGTCCGCGTATCGTGCGATCGTGCCCAATCGCGACACCTCCAGCGGTACCGCGACGACGCGAAGCTCAATGCGATAGCCTGCCCGCCGAAACTCGGTCACGACCTCACGGACCATGTCCGGCTGACGCAACGTTGTCTCGACCAGGGCGCTGCGCCGCTGCTCACGCAGATACTCCATCGCCATTCGGGCCCACCGCGATGCCGCCTGTCCCGTCTCTCGAGGCATCGATAACGGGTCTTCGCGCATGAGCCGGTCATAGTCGGGGTGATAAGCACGCAGATCGTCACCAACGACCGGGACGATTCCTGGATACTGCGCCTTGACCCGGCCGACTGCCCTGCTCTTTCCGGAGCCCGGTTGTCCGCCGAGGAGGACCACGGTCGGAGCCGACTCGGCGTGCGTAAATGACCCGGTCCTATCGAACTGAGGGCGAATGCGTTGGCGGAAGATCTCGCGCAGCTGCGCGTCGGACAGCTCGCCCATCACTCAATGGAGGGCGCATGCACGGGCATGCTCTTGTACGTCGCGGTCAGCTCCGCCGTCTTCGCTTCGACTGCGCTCCGGCTGTCGGGATCTACCGCCCACACCTCATCGTGTGTTCGCAACCGCGCCTCCTGCCAATGCGCTTCCTCGCTCGGAGTCTTGGCCTCGCGTTCCCACGCGACATAGCGGCCGATCACGAGGTTCGCCATCTCCCGCATGACGTCATAGGCCATCGGATCGTATAGGCGGTCGTCGTCATCGACGTGGTTCATGGTGAACCTCACTTCCTGTACCTGGCGGCCATCTTAGCGGTCCGACCGCCCACGGTCGACCCGCGGTTTCGATCTCGAGGCGGTGGCACCTCTCCCACCCGTGATTGGTGTGGTGGTTCGTGTCGCGCGCCTCCGTCGCGTCCACCGCACGCGTCTCCGGCTGTGTCTATCGTGGGCCTCGTGCGCGGTACGGTGCGCCGCCGTCTTCGGGGCGGTTGGGACGCTGGCCCAGCCGACGCCCGATCTCACCGCTCAGGTAGCGCCGGGTCGCCGAGCGCCCATCGGTCCCGCGTCCCCGCTCGCGCACAGGACCCCGCGCGGTATCCGTATCGGCACGCCCGACGGACGGCCGGGAAGCACCGGCCTGACTCGGCACCTGCTGGACAGACGGCCGCGAGGACTGGGCAAGAGACTGCGCGCTCACCGCAGGCAGGGGCTCGGCACGCAGCTGACCGCTCGCGTCCCGCCGTAGCCTGTCAGTCAGGCGAGGTACACACCCGGGCTGGCGAGCCTCCTGCACGGTCGTGAAGTACCGCTCGTAGCTCGACACCGCATCATTCCGCTCGGCCACGCTACGCGCCGCTATGTCAGACCGCGAACGCGTCCCGTCCGGGCAGTCAAACACCGACTCTCGGTACTCGCTGGGCACCCACCGGCCGCCCAGCCCGCCGGACACCGTCTGCTCCACCCACCGTTGGAGAATGCGCTCCCTGGACAGCTGGGCAGGAACCTCGACGTCAACCACCCGGATGTCGTACCCGGCCCCCGCGAGCTGGGAGGCAAGACCCAGCACCTTGCCCTCGTTCGCCATCACACCGTCGATCACGACGTTCTCACCACGCGCGATAGCGCGCTCACGAAACCGATGCGCGAGATAGGAGGACTCCTCGTGCACCAGCGCGGCCAGCTCCATGGGCGCCAGCCGCACACCTCTCGCGGCCGCCTCAGGCGGCATCATGCTCTCGATGCTGCCGTCCTCGACAGCCGCACGGATCAGCAGCACCTTGAACTCGTCCGGGTCGACCACCGTGAAGCGCTGCGCTTCCTCCGCGAGGAGCTGGCTGCGGACCACGCCCTTACCCGCGCCCGGAGACCCCGCCAGCATCACGGCCCTGCGCCCACGCTCACCACGACCGTGCTCCTCATAGAACCGGGCAATCAACCGATCATGCAGCGCACGTCGCCCTGGCTCCGGCTCAAGAGACCCATCGTCCCTCTGCGAGAACCACTCGGGATGACGGCACGTGGCACCCTGCGCGTCCGGCGACAACGGCCCACCGTCACGAGACAGCTCACGCAGCACCCCCGCCCTGGCAGCCAGCTCAGCAGGGATATCAGACACCGCCATGCCTCCCCGCACGCACAGCCTCGCACATGTCCGTGTCGATCAACCCGTCCGTTTCGGCGCGGAAGAGCTCGTGGATGGTGCCTTCGGGGATCACCATGATGTCGTCACCGGGGCTCGTAAAGATGTCCCCAACGGGCTCATAGGGCCACGCAACCAGTATGGCGATCGTCTCCTCACGACTCAGCTCCCCAGCCGCATAGCGCTGACACACCTCGTACGGGCTCGCACTGTGCTCACCCTCCGCAGGCATCCGAACAGCACCCGGCCGGCCCAACGCATCCGTCAGAACCGACTCCGGCAGCCACAGCTTCGCAGCCGCCTCCTCCAACGGCATCCGCTCCGCCGCCAGCACCACCTGACGCCGAAACTCCAGCTCCGCCAGATCCAACCTCACCAACGCACGATAAAGCGCCCTCAGCTCCTCCGGAACAACCACCACAACCCCCTCAAACACAGCACAACCTACCCACACACCATACAACCATCCACCCCGCCCACAGGCGGTTTCAGCAGACCTGATACCAGAGCACCCAGACACCGCCCCCCGATCGCCCTGCTCCTACCGGAGCCCGGCTGGTCTTCGAGGAGGGCCATCGTCGGATCCGACTCGGTGCGCACAGACGACCTAGCTTTCCCAAAGATAGCGGCAGCATCTCGCGCAGTCGCGCCTCCGTCGGGTTCGACATTCATTCGATGGCGGGCGCATGCTCGGGCATGCTCCGGTACGTCGCGGTCAGTTCCGCGGCCTTCGCCTCGACTGCGCTCCGGCTGTCGGGGTCCACCGCCCGCACCTGGTCGCCATCCTAACAGTCCGACCGCCCACCGTCGGCCGGCAACTTCGACCTCGAAGGGATGTGACCCCACCCCTTCTGTGGTCGGTGCGGGCTCGCTTCACACGCCTCCGCCACGTCTACCGTGGGCCCCGCCCACGGTACGGTGCACCGCCGCCTTCGGGACGGCTGGGACGCTGGCCCAGCCGACGCTCGATCTCACCGCCCACGCGCCTCCTCGTTTCCGAGCGCCGCTCCTGCGTCGAACCACGCCTCTCTACAGACGGCTGTTCTCGGGTGAGTGCCATCGACGCACGCGGCTGGGCGATGGTCTGGAACACCGGTACGAGAGAGTCGGGGACCGGCTCGTAACGCCCTAGGTCCGGCCCTGACAGCATGCTCGCCTGGTTCCACACGCCGGGGGAGACCCGGTCGAATTCGAAGGTGAAACGCGACTGCTCCGCTACGTGCTCCATGAACACCTTGGAGGTCCGACCGTTGCCTTCCCGGAACGGGTGCGCCTGGTTCAGGTAGGCGAAGACCTCGGCACTTGCCCGCGCAAAGCCAAGACGGTCCAGGTCCGGCCAGTCGGCGCTCTTGACGAGCCGGTGCACGTCGGCCAGGTACCGGTCAACCTCGCCATTGTGGACGTCAGCGAAGGACGAAAGGTTCTTGCACATGTTCACTGTCCGAAACTGACCCGCCCACTCGTACACGTCCTGAAACAGGTAACCGTGGATAGCCCGGACATGATCGGCATCGTACGTCTTAGAGACAGTTACCTGACCAGATAACAGCTCCTGTTGCCGCGCGCCGGTCTCAACGTACTCCAACTCCCTCAAGCGTACCGGATTGCGCTCATCGAACAAGTTACGCAGGGTGGCATCGTCAGGAGGCGGATAGAAGTATGACTCCCAGGTATCGAACATCATCATAAGTCAGTGCCCTGCGTCTGAGTGCGTCGCCGAACGGCAGCGTGGGCACGGCGACGATACTCGTCGGCATCGATCGCGCCACGCGCTTTGTCGGTCAGGTTCTCGACATCCTCGCGGTTCGGAATCCACCCCTCGTGCCACGCGGCAGCGAAAGACTGCACCACCGCACGCCGCTGAACCTCGTCTAACTGCTCAAACAGCTCCGGCCAACGATCCTCAATGTCGAGCCTTTCAGTCATGACTTTCTCCAATCTTGATGGACATGATCCGTTCGAAAACCATAACAATACTGTTAAGAGACATCGGATATTCGTCTACAACTCACACCTCCGAACTATTATAACATTAACACTTCCTGCCGTTGCGCACAACCAGCGAGGATCACACAGCACCTTCGCCCTGGCAACCAGCCCAGCCGGAACCTCAGACACCGCCATGCCGCCCCGCACGCACAGCCTCACGCAGGTTGACGTCGATCAACCCGGCCATCTGAGCGTCGACCAGCTCGTGGATGGTGCCCTCGGGGATCACCATGAGATCGTCACCGGGGCTCGTAAAGATGTCCCCCACAGGCTCATAGGGCCACGCAACCAGTATCGCGATCGTCTCCTCACGACCCAGCTCCCCAGCAGCATAACGCTGACACACCTCATACGGGCTCGCACTGCGCTCACCCTCCGCAGGCATCCGCACACCACCCGACCGGCCCAACGCATCCGTCAGAACCGACTCCGGCAGCCACAGCTTCGCAGCCGCC
>ERZ772971.446-NODE-446-length-26237-cov-4.789245_pt1 | contig 26237 bp, 24 predicted proteins | sample MGYA00511943_ERZ772971 | MGnify/ENA primary metagenome ERZ772971 (study PRJEB29015, sample SAMEA2737929) | human oral metagenome | biome: human oral; feature: human-associated habitat; material: dental | place: China | collected 2144 ... | reverse complement strand
GGTATATTTGCAAGCGATTAAAAATCAAGGAAACGTTAACTTATTGAATAACAATCAGCAAAATGAATAGTTACCTTTATGGCTTGAATCTGCCTTTTGATTAAGATGCAGAGAGTTTTTACGTCTAAATGTTTAATTGTGTATGTGTTATCAAAATATTGGGCAACAATCATTCCCAATCGAATTAAAATGAGTACCTTTGTACATTGGATATGTTGTACGTTATTCCAAAGTCAAAAATTACCAATGGACCATTTGACAAAGGAACAACGCCATAAAAATATGGCTGCAAACAAAGGCAAAGGAACCAAACTTGAAATAATGTTTGGAAAATTCCTATGGAACGCTGGAATAAGGTATCGCAAAAATGACAAGTCGGTATTTTGCAAACCCGATTTTGTCATTAGAGGGTCTAAAATTGCGATATTTTGTGACGGTGAGTTTTGGCATGGTAGAAATTGGAATATTAGAAAGAATGACCATAAAAGTAATTGTAAATTTTGGCACTCTAAAATCGAGCGAAATATAGAACGCGATAAAGAAGTCAATGAAGAATTGTGCAAACAAGGTTGGAAAGTCTTTCGATTTTGGGAGACAGAAATAACAGCGAATCCTGATGTATGTTTAAATGAGGTTTTGAATTATATGAATAGAAAATCAATAACTGACGATAAAATAGCCATCACAAAAATGTGTGGCGGAGGAAAAGTTTCGATGCAAATGTACGGAACTCACTCGCTAAATGAGGATGGGAGTATAATTGCATTTGAAGAACAAATGGCGATTGTGTCTCACTACCTACACAATCAAGGTTACAAATACGCTAAGCCATATGAGGTAAAAGCAGAAGGTCTGATAGAGGATATATATAACATTCATCAAAAGAAGTCTGACGCACAATGTGTGTCAGATATCAGTGTGCAGTATTCATTGTTCTCTGATTTGTTTGCCGTCCCATTCTTACCGATAGAAAAGCTACAATTTACATTCATTGATTTATTTGCAGGTATCGGTGGATTTAGAATGGCAATGCAAAACCTTGGTGGCAAGTGTGTGTTTTCTTCTGAATGGGATGCACAGGCGCAAAAAACCTATCTGTTGAATTATGGTGAAGTTCCGTTTGGGGATATTACCAAAGAATCCACGAAGTCATTTATACCCGATGATTTTGATATTCTTTGTGCAGGATTTCCCTGTCAGGCGTTTTCATTAGCTGGAAAGCGTCTTGGATTTGAGGAAACCAGAGGAACATTGTTTTTTGATGTGGCAGAAATCATACGTCGCAAACGTCCTAAAGCATTCTTTTTGGAGAATGTCAAAGGTTTGCTTATCCATGATAAAGGGAAAACTATTCAAACCATTTTAAAAGTATTAAGAGAAGACTTGGATTATTATGTTCCAGAGCCGCAAATTGTCAATGCAATGAATTTTGGAGTACCACAGCATCGTGAAAGAGTATACATTGTTGGCTTTAGAAAAGACCAAAATGTCAATGAATTTACATATCCGGCTCCAACTGACACAACTAAAAAGTTTGCAGATATAAAGGAAGAAAATACAGTTTCTGCAAAGTACTATTTATCTACTCAATATGTGAAGACGCTTATTGCTCACAAAGAAAGACACGCTGCAAAAGGTAATGGTTTCGGATATGAAGTAATACCAGATGATGGTGTCGCAAATGCTATTGTTGTGGGTGGTATGGGACGAGAACGCAATCTTGTAATCGATAATCGTCTTGAAGATTTTACACCTGTTACCAACATTAGGGGAGAGATAAATCGTGATGGCTTGCGCAGGATGACTCCACGAGAATGGGCTCGTTTGCAGGGCTTCCCGGATAATTTCATAATCGGAGTAGCAGATGCGTCTGCTTACAAGCAATTTGGAAATTCTGTTGCAGTGCCTGCGATTCAAGCAACTGCACAAGAAATCATTAAAAGAATCAACTTTTCAAAATCCAAGAAATATGGCACTGACAGGAAATAAAGGAGAATGGAGTGAAATATACACCTTGCTCAAATTGTTAGGAGAAGGGAAAGTTTATGCAGGAGACCAGAACCTGAATAAGATTCAAGATCTGTTTTATCCCATCATAATGATTCTTCGTCAAGAAAAAGACGGAAGTTTCAACTATAAACTACATGATAAAGATGTTGTTATTCAAACTCCTGAAGGAAATGAGTTATTGAGAATCCAGGCATCAGTATTCTTAGTGGAAGCTGAAAATTTATTGAAAGCCATCAATGAACGAGATGGAGCATTTTCCGTTCCACAAATTGAATCTTTCATGAATCGAATTTATTGCCATTCTTTGAAGGCTAAATCATCGGATAAAACAGACATACGGATTATTTTGCACGACCGCAGAACCAAGATAAACTCCGAAATGGGATTCAGTATAAAATCCCAACTTGGAGGTGATTCGACATTGTTGAATGCAAGCAAAGCTACAAACTTTAATTTTAAGATTCATGGTACAGTTCTCTCTGATGAAGATATTACTTATATTAATTCGCTGAATCCCAGACGAAACAAGGTTATAGATAGGGTTAATGCAATTAAAAACAAAGGTTGCAAATTGGTATTTGATAAAGTTGACAATCAGACATTTCGCAATAATCTTGTTTTACTTGATGGAGACCTACCATCTATAATTGCCAATTTGCTTTTAGAGCAATTGAATAGTGGCATATCCACATTGAAAGAATTGTCAGAACAGATTACAGAAACCAATCCTTTAGGGTACGATACAAAACAAACCTCGCCTTTTTATGCTTACAAAATCAAACATCTTTTGACTTCAGCTGCATTAGGTATGATGCCTGCAACTGCATGGAGCGGAGAGTTTGATGCCAACGGGGGATATTTAGTGGTAAAGAGAGATGGCGAAATTCTTTGTTATCATTTCTATGACCGTAACAGATTTGAAGATTATCTGTTCTCCAATGCATATTTGGAGCGTTCAAGCACTTCGCGCCACGAGTATGCTTCAATAATTAAAGAAAACGATGGAACTCTCTCATTCAAACTTAATTTTCAAGTCAGATTAAAGTAATGCTATGAAATTAAAGACGATATATTTAAAAAATTTTAGATGCTATAAAGATGAAGTTAGCATTGAATTTGACGATTTGACAACATTTGTTGGTAAAAATGATATTGGTAAGTCTACTGTATTAGAAGGCTTAGAAATATTTTTTAATAATGACTTGGTCAAAATTGAACAATCTGACGCTAATATTCATGGAGATAAGAATGTTGTTATTACGTGTGATTTTTGCGATTTACCTTCAGAATTGGTATTAGACTCTGGAGAAAAAACAAACTTGGCTGATGAATACCTTACCATTACAAATGACATCTTACGTATAAAAAAAGTTTATGATTGCAGTAAATCCAAGGTTTCTTCAACTGTATACATTGTCGCTAATCATCCGAATGCTGTTGACGCTGAAAATTTATTATCTTTAAAAGAAAAGGATTTGCAAAAAATCATCAAGGATAAAGGATTAGATGTTCCATTGAAGGGTAATCCGCTGATGAGAAAAGCCATTTGGGCTTCTATTGCCGATTTAAATCTAAAAGAAACTGAAATCGAAGTATCTAAGGCAAAAGAAGATGGAAAGGAAATATGGACAAAATTAGATGCATATTTGCCTAATTACGCATTATTTCAAAGTGATAGAAGTAGTCAAGATTCAGATGGAGAAGTTCAAAATCCAATGAAAATGGCAATACAAGAAGCTATTTCTGAAGTGCAAGAAGAAATTAATGTAATCCAAAAGAAAGTACATGATAAAGCAATGGCTATAGCTCAGCAGACACAAGAGGCTTTAAAGTATATTGACAGTAATCTTGCCAATCAATTAACTCCCAAATTTACGCCACCTGCATCAGCTAAATGGAATGGTTTGTTTTCAATAGCAATGGATACAGATGAAGGAATTGCTTTAAACAAGCGAGGAAGTGGTGTCCGTCGTATGATATTAGTAGGCTTTTTTAAAGCAGAAGCTGAGCGGAAATTAAAATCGTCTGGTAGTAAAAAGAAAAATATCATATATGCTATTGAAGAACCAGAAACGGCACAACACCCAAACAATCAACGAATTTTGATTAATTCTTTTAAGAAATTATCAAAGTCCGAAAAATGTCAAGTGATATTAACGACACATAGTCCTGGGCTTGCACAAGAATTACCAATTGAAAGCTTGCGTTTCATTGACCGTAATGAGCATGGATGTCCTGTTGTTAAATCAGGAACAAATATATTGCCTTCGATTGTTGAAACACTGGGTATATTTCCAGATTCAAATAAAAATGTCCAACTTCTTTTATGCCTTGAAGGTCCGACTGATGTTGTTGCATTTAAGGCTTTTAGTCGTTGTCTGAGAGAAAAATATAATGAAGTAGTAGATTTGGAGAATGATAAACGTGTTCTTGTTGTTCCTCTCGGTGGTAGTATATTAAAATATTGGGTTGAAAAACAATACTTTAAGAATTTTGGTTGTCCTGAAGTACATATCTATGATAATGATGTTAATACATATCGAAAAAGTATTGATGAAATCAATGCAAGGGAAGATACTTCATGGGGAACTTTGACTGAAAAATTTGAGATTGAAAACTATCTTCACCCCGATGCAATAAAAGCGATCTATGATATAGATGTAGATACAACTCAAAACGATGTTCCTAAATTGTTTGGTATATCATATTCTGATAAGAATGGCTTGGATGGTGTGATGAAAGGCAAAACTGCCAAAAACTATTTAAGTAAAGTTTTTCAAGAAGGTATGAATATGAAATATCTTGAAGAAATTGACCCTAATGGAGAGGTAAAAGGATGGTTTGATAGAATTACATCTATGCTACATTAAAAAGGCAGGAAAATTCTTTGTATACAAGAAGAGTTTTCCTACCTTTGCATAAAGAGTTATTTGACAGCATAGCACCGCAAAACGCTGAAAATCGCACGGTTGCCAAATCGTTACCACTATTTCTCAAATACTTAGTTAAATGTTTATTCTTCAAACGGTTATATCAAACCGTTGAAAATCTAAAATAAAAAGAGGCTACCTTTTTGAGGTAGCCTCTTTTTATTTGCTAATAGTAAAACAGTGCTTTTCCTGCTTGAAATGGTACTGAAGGTTCAGTTTAGAAGTTTGAGCTATTGATTGGGCAATAGCCAAACCCAATCCTGTCGAAGTATTGTCTTGAGTGCCCTTGTGAAAACGGCGGAAGATTTGCTCCGCATTTAAAGGGGTAGCAGAAGAGGGGGTGTTGAGTATAGAAAGGTGTGTATGGCTCATCTCTATGCCGATGCTGCCCTGCTTGGGGGTGTACTTGATAGCGTTTCGCAGAAGGTTCGAGAGCAGTATTTCCGCCAAATAGCGGTTCATTGCGACTTGAAAATCGGAATTTTGCACTACTGTTAAAAGAAGCTGTTTGTACTCCAAAAGGTCTTGCAGGTCAGGGAGTATTGAGTTTAAAACCTCTTTGAAAGAGACTTTTTCAGTTTGCTTGAACTGCTGATTCTCTATCCGAGAAATCATTAAGAGGGACTTGTTCAGCTGAGTCATTCGCATTAGTGATTGCTTGATTTGTGATAGCTGTATGAGCTGCTCTTCAGAGAACGAGCTATCTTCTAAGAGCAGCTCTACCTTGTTCAGGGTGATAGCCAAAGGGGTTTGAAGTTCGTGAGAAGCATTCTCAGTGAACTCTTTTTGCTGGTGGAAAAGAGCCTCGTTGCGCTGCCACATTTGCTGGATATTGCTTTGCAGAACATTGAACTCAATTACTTGGGTTTTCAGCGGAGAAAGCGTATGGGCTGAGCCTACTTGGTAGTCTTGAATCTGTTTGAGAAGCAGATTGAAAGGTTTCCACAGCTTTTGAATCAGCAGTAGGTTGATGACATACATACTCACTACAAGAACAACGTATAAGGCAGCTAACGCAAAGGCGAGGTTTAGCAGAAGATCATCGTCCAAGACCTCTTCCCATAGGCGGTGGTCGTCTATGTAAAACTCTTCGTAAATATAAGCCCCTAGTAGGAGTGTCCAAAGGGCTAAGATGATGAGAAAAGCAAGGGTCAGGTATCGCAGGGTGTAGTTTTTCAGAGAGATGTTCATAGCTTAGACAAGTTTGTAGCCTATGCCATAGACAGCTTGCAGGTCTATTTCAGCTTCGGCACTTTTGAGCTTTTTGCGCAGGTTTTTGATTTGAGAGTAGATGAAGTCAAGGCTGTCCGCTTGGTCTATGTAATCGCCCCAAACGGCCTCAGCAAGGGTAGTTTTCTCGACAAGCCTTTCCGGACGTACTAGAAAATAGTAGAGTAGGTCGTACTCTTTTCGGTTGAGGTTGAGCGGAACGTCTCCTACTTTGGCCGTCCGGCTCTCTGGGAAAAGCTGTACATTGCGCAAACTGATGACTTCCTCGCCTTGGAGGTGTTTGCGCCGAATGATGGATTTGATGCGAGCTAAGAGCTCAGCCAGATGGAAGGGTTTGGCCAAATAGTCGTCTGCTCCTTTTTCAAGGCCTAACACTTTGTCCTCAACCGAGTCTTTGGCAGAGATGATGATAACGGAATGATTTTTTTTGAGGTTTTTAAGCTCGTCTAGGAGTTGCATCCCGCTGCCATTGGGCAGCATAATATCTAATAGGATACAGTCGTAGTCGTAGTCAGAGAGCTTGGCCAATCCGGAACGATAGTCGGTAGCTGTTTCAACAAGGAAGTGTTCTTTTTCAAGGAATTGCCTGAGTGTGAGGCGTAGTTCTTTTTCGTCTTCTATGATAAGAATTTTCATAGGGGGTCGTTTTTGGGGACAAAGATAAGGAAAAAGTGCTAAGTGCCAACTTTTAAAGGGGCTGCCTTAGGCTAAGTGTACGAAATGGCAAGAAGAAGCGGTGTAGCGCTTTGTTTTCTCTTCCACTGTACGCTTCTTTTTTTGAATTTCTAAATTTGTACATCTGGCTTAGCATAGACTTATGGCTAAGAGTGAAATAAGAGCAGAGAGCAAGCTAAAGCTAACGTTTAGGCGCAGCTTAGCACTTGTAAAAATCTCTTTTTCCACTTGTGCTTTTCCATTTTTTTTGTACTTTTGTGCCGTAAAACATTTTTAAGTGTTATGGAACAGGTTTATATTTTTATGCTGTTCGTTTTCTTGGTGCTTGCCGTGATAGACTTGGTGGTGGGCGTGAGCAACGATGCGGCAAACTTTCTGAACTCGGCAGTGGGCTCTAAGGTGGCTACTATTCGTACAATAATGATTGTAGCCAGCGTGGGGGTAGCTGTCGGGGCAATCTTCTCCAGCGGGATGATGGAAATTGCCCGAAAAGGGATTTTTAATCCGCAGCTTTTTTACTTTGACGAGGTGATGGTCATCTTTATGTCGGTAATTTTAGCTGATATTCTCCTGTTTGACCTCTTTAACACTATTGGGTTGCCTACCTCTACAACGGTTTCTATTGTTTTTGAACTCTTGGGGGCGGCAGCATGTGTGGCTACTTTTAAAACATTCAAAGCCAATCAGCCTTTATGGCAGGCGTTTGACTATATTAATACGGCTGAAGCAGGGAAAATCATTACGGGTATTTTTACCTCTGTAATCATTGCTTTTACGGTGGGGACAATAGTGCAATACCTTGCGCGTTTGGTTTTCTCGTTTCGCTATCAGGAACAAGTAAAATATGTAGGGGGTGTGTTTGGCGGTATTTCGCTTATGGCACTTACCTACTTTATTGTTTTTAAGGGGCTTAAAGATGTAGCTTTCATTCCCAAATCGGCTATTGCGTGGATGGATACAAACATTTTACCATTGCTTTTGGGCTGTTTGGTGTTCTATTCAGTACTTTCGCAAGTGCTCATCAAGATGAAGGTGAACATTTTTAGGGTGATTATCCTAAGTGGTACTTTTGCTTTGGCAATGGCTTTTGCTGGGAACGACTTGGTGAACTTCATTGGGGTGCCAGTGGCAGCCTACCAGTCGTATGATATTTGGCACGTTTCAGGAGAGGCGCACAACGGTCTCTTGATGGGGAGTTTAGCAGCTAATGAGCTGAGTACCCCCACTGCGATATTGCTGTTCACTGGCTTTTTGATGATATTGACTCTTTGGTTTTCTAAGAAAGCGCGCCACGTGATTGACACAGGGGTCAACCTTTCTCGCCAAAATGAAAGTGGGGAAGAGAAGTTCTCTTCTAACTTTTTGTCTCGTTTTTTAGTTCGCATTACGGTAGGAGTAGCCAATGGGGTAAACTTTATAATGCCCAAAAAGCTGAGCGACAAGATAGACAGTAGGTTTGAGAAGGCAGAGGAAGACCCTAATGTGAAAGAGGAAGATTTACCCGCTTTTGACTTGGTTCGTGCCGCTATCAACTTGGTCGTATCAAGTAGTTTAATAGCGATAGGTACTTCGTTCAAATTGCCGCTTTCTACTACCTATGTTACTTTTATGGTCGCGATGGGGTCTTCGTTAGCTGACCGTGCGTGGGGTCGCGATAGTGCGGTCTACCGTGTCGCTGGGGTGCTGAATGTCATAGGCGGTTGGTTCCTAACAGCGATAGTCGCTTCCATAGGTGCTTTTATAGTAGCATCAATATTGTACTACGGCAGCGTGATAGGTCTTATCCTAATGATTTTGGTAGTAGGCTTCCTTTTGATTCGCAATGCGATAGCCTACCGCAATAAGCAGAAAGCAAAGGCGCAAGGCCGCCGTTTTGAACGAGCAGACTTAGCTACAATAGGCGGGGTAATCAAGGAGAGTTCTAACTATGTGTCAGAGACGATTTACCGCATAGACCAACTGTACAGCAAGGTGGTCAAGAACCTCGGTACGCAGGATTTGAGCAAGCTGACAAAGAACAAGAAGAATGCTAAAAAGTTGGAGAAGGAACTAGACGAGCTGAAAGGCAATGTGTACTACTTCATCAAATCGCTGAACGAAAGTTCGGTAGCTTCGAGCAAGTTTTATATTCTCATCTTAGACTATCTGCAAGATATGGCACAGTGCCTAACTGCTATTACGCTGAACAGCTATGAGCACGTAAACAACAACCATAAGAACCTTAAATTTAATCAGCTGCGAGACTTAAAAGCTATCTCGGACAAAATGGAGAATGTGTTTAAGGCAGAGGCAGAGATTTTTAAAGGGGAAGACTACAGCAAGCTCCACACAATATTAGAAGAGTGTAAGGTGCTGAAAGATGAGGTTTCCAAGATGGTGCAGAAGCAGATAGACCGCATCCGCACAACTGAGACGAGCCAAAAGACGACAAAGTTGTACTTTAGCATTTTGCTTGAGACCAATGCGCTTATTAGGGCAAACAACAACCTGATGATGCAGTTTGAAGAGTACCAGAAGCAGCAGATGCGTGCTCGGTCTAAATTTGGAACTCAGAAACGCATTTGAGAAGACTTTTAATTAACAGAACTAAATACTAAAAACAATGAGTATCATCATTGCAATAGATGGCTACTCTTCTACAGGGAAGAGTACCACCGCTAAAGCGGTAGCCCAAGCCTTGGGCTATGTGTACATAGACACAGGCGCAATGTATCGCGCTGTAACCTATTTGGCCTTAGAAAAGGGGTTCGCTTCTACTTCGGGCATCGAGGTAAAAGCACTGATGAAAGTTTTGCGAAAAACAGACATCAAATTTGTCTATAACGCTACTTTGGGCTTTTCTGAAATTTATTTGGACGGCAAGAATATTGAAAACGAAATACGCGGCATAGAAATAGCAAACTGGGTGAGCGAGGTAGCCAAACAGCCAGAAGTGCGTACCTACTTAGTGAATCTCCAACGAAAGATGGGGGAACAAAAGGGGATTGTAATGGACGGTAGGGATATTGGCACTACGGTGTTCCCTAATGCAGAGCTCAAGATTTTTATGACTGCCAGCGAGCAGGTGCGCGCAGAACGACGCTATAAGGAACTGAAAGCCAAAGGCGATAATGCCTCGTTTGAAGAAGTGTTAGCAAACATTCAGCACCGCGACCATATAGACACTACCCGCAAGGAATCGCCTCTGCGAAAGGCTGATGATGCCGTGGTGATAGACAATACACACCTGACGATAGAAGAACAGGTGCAGAAAATATTGTCGTTGATGGAAAAATATCAATAACAAATACGAGATAAGAAATACGAAAAAAGAATTATGTGTGAAAATCAACATACTTGTGGTTGCAACAACGGGGAAACGCGCCATAACTGGACGAAAGAAGAGGTAATGGCTATTTACAACAAACCACTGATGGATTTGCTTTACGAAGCCTCTACAGTACACCGCAAGTACCACGACCCGAACTCAGTTCAAGTATCAACCTTGCTTTCTATCAAGACGGGAGGATGCTCCGAAGACTGTGCCTACTGTCCGCAATCGGCACGCTACGAAACAGAAGTAAAGATAGAAAATACAGATATGATGAGCGTAACGCACGTGAAAGCACAAGCGTTGCGGGCTAAATCTGCAGGGGCTTCGCGCGTGTGTATGGGAGCCGCGTGGCGCAATGTGAAAGACGGGCCAGAATTTGAACAGGTGTTGGAAATGGTGCGCACCATCAACAAGTTGGATATGGAGGTGTGCTGCACTCTTGGAATGCTGACAGAGAACCAAGCACAACGCTTGGCTGAAGCAGGACTATACGCCTATAACCACAATTTGGACACTTCAGAAGAATATTACAAGGAAATTATCTCTACACGCAGTTATGACGACCGTTTGAAAACGATTGACAATGTGCGCAAGACTAATATCACGGTATGTAGTGGAGGAATTATAGGTATGGGCGAGGCCTTGGAAGACCGCGCTAGTATGCTCGTAGCCCTCTCTACACTGAATCCTCAACCAGAGTCGGTGCCTATTAACGCTTTGGTGCCTGTCGAAGGTACCCCACTAGAAGATGCTACCCCTGTAGACATTTTTGAGATGGTGCGTATGGTCGCAACGGCACGCATCGTGATGCCACAATCGCAAGTACGCCTTTCGGCAGGACGTACCCAGATGAGTCAAGAGGGACAGGCATTGTGCTTCTTTGCAGGCGCAAATTCTATATTTGCAGGCGACAAACTGCTTACCACGCCTAACCCAGACATCAATGAAGATATGCAGATGTTAGGGGTATTGGGAATGCGTATCCAAAAACCTTTTGAAACACATCCGCAACCCAAGACAGTAGAACCTGAAGACTCTAAGTATCACTCTTTGGGAGAAAACCCTAAATGGACACGTCCAGGGCATAAAATTGAGCGAAACGAGAATAAGAAGGCGCGCTCAGCCCAAGCAGACCACTAAGAATTTGCTAACTCATCAATGAATCCTGAAGTACTTAAAGAGATGATTACCACCCCGATGCCTTATGGAAAATACAAGGGGACAATGATAGCCGACCTGCCTTTGTACTATCTTGAGTGGTTTAGCACACAAGGTTTTCCTAAAGGAAAGTTAGGAATGCTGTTGGCTACAGCTTTTGAGATTAAGCTCAATGGGTTGCAGGAAATTATTGATAAACTAAAGCGAATAAGTTAAATAGTTTGACAATTAGGTGTTTTCCCGATTGTATTAGAATTTTTTGGTTACGTGCCTAAACTCCTTTTTTGGATTTACCAATGGGGAGAGGGCGTTTAAGATAGCTCTGATAGTATTGGGAGGCCTTATATGGCTTAGAACCAATAATATGGGAGCAGAAGGAGATGAAGAGCAAGCGTCTTAATCCATTTAATAAAATAAAATTATGTTACTGAAAAAAGTTAACGGAAAGCAACCTACCTTTGGGGAAGGTTGCTTTTTTGCTGAAAATGCTACGCTTACCGGAGATGTAGTCTTGGGCGACCGCTGTACTGTGTGGTACAATGCAGTGATTCGCGGAGATGTAAACCGCATCAGTATAGGCGATGAGACAAATATTCAAGATGGTGCAGTGATTCACGCTACCTACCAGACACACCCTACAACCATTGGGAACCGCGTATCTATCGGTCATAATGCCATTGTGCACGGCTGTACGATAGAGGACGAGGTGCTCATCGGGATGGGGAGTATCGTAATGGATGGTTGTGTAGTGGAAAGCCATAGCATTGTGGCAGCAGGAGCCGTAGTCCCTCCTAACACGCGTATTGAGCGGGGAAGCCTATATGCAGGAGTGCCCGCTAAAAAACTGAAAGACATCAGTGAAGCTCAGTTGGCTATTATTAGGCGTACTGCAGACAATTACCCTAAGTACGCCAGCTGGGTAACAACAGAGGAAGAATAGGTGTTAAAAAATTTGGAAGGTATTGCTTTTTGTTGTACCTTTGAGGCTTGAAAAGTAGAAATAATAACATAAGTATATGAGAACCATAGACAATTTTAACTTTGCGGGCAAAAAAGCCCTCATTCGTGTGGACTTTAATGTGCCCTTGGATGAAAATTTCAAAGTAACTGATAACACCCGCATTGAGGCGGCAAAACCTACTATCGACAAAATACTTAAAGATGGAGGTACCGTAGTGCTAATGAGCCACTTGGGTCGCCCAAAAGGAGAACGCAACGACAAATACTCTTTGCGCCACATCGTAAGCGAGGTAGAGAAAGTATTGGGCAAACCAGTAATTTTCGTTGATGACTGTGTGGGCGAAGCAGCCGAAAAAGCAGTAGCTGCAGCTCCTGCAGGCAGCGTGGTGCTACTTGAAAACTTGCGCTACCATAAAGAAGAAGAAAAAGGTGATGAGGCATTCTCTCAAGCCTTGGCTAAATTGGGCGACATCTATGTGAATGATGCTTTTGGTACTGCCCACCGCGCACACGCTTCTACGACTATCGTAGCAAAATTCTTCCCTCAAAACAAATGCTTTGGTTATCTTCTTGCCAAAGAAATTGAAAGTATCGACAAGGTGATGAAAACCGGCGAAAAACCAGTAACTGCTATCCTTGGAGGTTCAAAAGTGTCTTCGAAAATCACTATTATTGAGAATATCTTAGACAAAGTGAACCACCTAATCATTGGCGGTGGAATGGCTTATACTTTCATCAAAGCAAAAGGCGGAAATGTAGGTAACTCTATCTGCGAAGACGACAAATTAGACTTAGCTCTTGAAATTCTTGCCAAAGCTAAAGCTAAAGGGGTAGAAGTACACTTGCCTATAGATGTGGTTTCGGCTAACGACTTTAACAACGAAGCTGCTACTCAAGTAGTGCCTGTGAATGCTGTTCCTGATGGCTGGGAAGGATTAGATGCAGGACCAAAGACTCTTGAAAACATTAAGTCAGTACTTCTTGCTTCTAAAACAATCTTGTGGAACGGGCCTGTAGGAGTGTTTGAAATGCCTAACTTTGCCAAAGGTACCATAGCAGTAGGCGACTATGTGGCCGAAGCTACTAAAAATGGTGCTTTCTCATTGGTAGGAGGTGGAGACTCTGTAGCCGCAGTGAAACAATTTGGCTTTGAAAATAAAGTAAGCTACGTGTCTACCGGTGGTGGTGCGATGCTTGAAAGCCTTGAAGGATTAGTTTTGCCAGGAATCCAGGCTATCTATGAGTAATTTCAGTTAAATAGGTAAAAGGTAATCAATAGCCTCTTGACTATTTCTGTTAAGCATATTACCCAACAACAATTCTCCACACCCACTCGTGTGGAGAATTATTGTATTTTTATGTTTGAAGGTAATGGTACTTTTGCAGTAGAAGCTACAGAATACACTTACGCACCTTATACACTGCTATTTCTCTCTCCTTACCAATATTTCCAATGGCAAGAGGGCACTTGCTCTGATGCCAAGCTGCTTCAATTTCACGGTGATTTTTACTGTATAGAATACCACAAAAAGGAAGTTGCCTGCAACGGATTTCTTTTCAATGCGCTGTTTTTGCAGCCTCATATAGCCGTGTCGTGTGCTGTTTTTGATGAGATTGTTAGTCTGTTTGGCAAGATAGCCACTGAGATGACAGAAGAGAATGCGTTTTCTGAAGCTGTTTTGCGTTCCTATTTGCAGCTCATTTTGGCTCTTTCTAGCAAGGAAAAGAGCACCCTATTGGTAGAAAAGCCTTTGCAAACTGAGCATCAGTTAGTGGCAGACTTCCAACGGCTATTGGAAAAACACTTCATTGAGGAACGCGAACTTCCTTTCTACGCTTCGCAACTATCTCTCTCTCCCGATGCTTTTAGCAAAAAGCTCAAGAAGCTATTAGGCAAAACACCTACAAAGCTTTTGCAAGAGCGTTTGGTACTAGAAGCTAAAAAACAACTACACCTTACTTATAAGTCTATCAAAGAGATAGCATTTGATTTGAACTTCGACGACGAGTTTTATTTCAGTAGATTCTTCAAGAAACACGTAGGTCTTTCGCCTAAACACTTCCGCGAAAAGGTGGGTATTTCTGTTGTTGCAGGTCAGCCTGCTGAAATGTCTATGTAATCACCTTATTTGTCCATTCTGATTTGCCTGAAAAGTAGTAATTTTGCCCCCAGAAAATTAACATTAGCAAATTCATCTGTATGAAAAGATTATTATCGTTTTTAGTAGGCAGCGAACGCTGCTTCATCAACTTTATTAGGGTTGCTATCTTCATCGTGATGGCGTGGATCGGTGGCCTAAAAGTATGTCAGTATGAAGCTGACGGTATTGTACCCTTTGTAACCAATAGCCCTTTTATGAGCTTTTTCTACGCTAACTCTGGCAAAACGGCTATTGATGAAAATGGAGTAACAGGCGAAGCTAACAAAGGCAAAGAAGTAGCACAGTACAAACTTCACAAAAACCCTGAAGGTAAAATGGTAAAGGCTAACATAGCTTGGCACCAAGAGAACGGTACTTATGTATTTTCTTACTTTTTGGGGTCATTCATTTGCTTAATAGGTCTTCTTACCCTCTTAGGTATCTGGTCTCCAAAAATAGGGGTGCTTGGCGGTTTGCTCACTTTTGGGATGAGCATTGTTACCCTTTCGTTCCTCATTACTACCCCCGAGGTGTATGTACCTAACTTGGGAGGTGATATGCCAACCCCCGCCTATGGTTTCCCTTACCTATCAGGTGCAGGACGTTTGGTGCTAAAAGATATTATAATGTCTGCAGGAGGGCTTATAGCTGCTTCAGAAGCTGCACGCCGTTGGCTTAAGCAAGAAGGAAATTAAAACTATCTTTTTTCATATTACTAAAATGGAGAGAGGCTACCTCATAAAAGGGTAGCCTCTCTTTTTGTTATTGTGTAAGATGAGCCCCATTGGCGGCTCCTATTCCTACCACCTCGTCATAGAGACCTCCTGGGGGACGATAGTACACCAGTACGAGGTAGGTGTTTTCGGTTTGGTAGAAGTTTCCTCCAACCTCATTAAAATCTATTATATGGTCTGTCTCGGTAGCAAATTTATAGTTATAAAATCCTTGTTTAAGGAGTACTTTTCCTTTGAAAAGGCCATCTTTCTCGTCGTAGGTAAGTAGGTAGCTATCGTTGAGCTGGTTGTTAGAGAACTTTCCATAGACGTATACTTTTTTGTTCCAAAAGGAAGGCTTCCCTTCTAAGGAGAAGTGTACCCAAGTATAGTCGGCTTCGTTGCGAGGTTGTTGCCCGTTGAGGGTTGTTACTAAGAAATCGCCGTTGATGTCGGGATAGTAAGTGTACACATTATCAGCTCTGCTTGCATTGGTAAAAAGGACGCTGTTCACCAAGTTAGAACGCTCTAAACGGTATACTCCTGAAGCAGCAACTCTGATGTCCTTGCTATCGAAATAGAAATACTCATTTCCTGCCCAAAAAGCAGCTTCTCGGTCGTAGCGGTAGACTAACTCATTGCCCATAACATATTGTGGTTTAAGCTGGCTGATAGCTGTATCCCATCGGAAATTCTGTAGGATAGCTACTTTCACGGCTACATTGGGATTCTCTAAACGGAAATCTTTCTGTTGAATTGAAAACTGTACGACCTGTTGTGTGTCAAAAAACTGCAAATCGCGAGCGCGTTTTACTTCGGTAAGAACATTTACTAGAGGAGCATAGAGTACAAACCGACGTGAAAAGATTTCTTGCCCATAACCATCGGTAATAGAAAGAAGGTAGTTGCCCGTTAGGGAGATTTGTGTGAGTGCATTGGGAAAAGTGATCTGGTAGTGCGAGTAGCTTTGCAGTGTACCATAGGAGTTGCTTTCGGGTTGGATAGGCTGTTCGTCAATTCCTTTGAGATATTCACTTTTCATTAGCGAGGAAGGCTCCCAGTCGGCATTGCAATGCGTGATTTTGTAGTAATAGGTTTCTTCATTGCTGCTGAGGTCGTCAAATTGTAAGGTGAAGGGTTCATTGCGGCGTACAAGAGGGAACTGGTTTTTGTCGTTGCCGTCTGCCTTGAAGATAATTGTTTTGATGTAGTCAGGGGGGGCTTTTTCTATTAGGGGTTGTGCGAGCACTCCACAAGGGAGTAGGAGTAAAAAGAGAAGCTTTTTCATATTTTCTAATTGACAAATTGGCTAATTAGGTGCGTAGGCAGTCCCATTACATTGTTATAAGAGCCCTCAATAGAGGTTACTCCTATGTGGCCAATCCATTCCTGAATGCCATAAGCTCCTGCTTTGTCGAATGGCTGATATTTTTCAATGTAATGTGTTATCTCTCTATCGGTAAGCTCTCTAAAAGTTACTTTAGTAACACAGTGATGCGTGCCTTGAGCATCATTAGTAGTAAAACACACCGAGGTTATCACTTCGTGGGTCTTGCCAGAGAGCGAACGCAACATTGCAAAGGCATCTTCAGCATCTTTAGGCTTACCAAGAGCTTTGCCCTCGTGCCATACAATAGTATCAGAAGTGAGGAGCACACAGTTAGGAGGTATTTGGCCTGCAAAAGGCGTTGCCTTTAGCTCTGCCAAATAATCAGTGATTTGCTCTCGTTGCAAATGAGCGGGGTAGGTTTCTTCTACAGGTTTGAGAATAATCTCAAAGGGTATGTCTAATTCTTTCAGGAACTGCTGGCGTCGCGGTGATCCTGAGGCTAAGATAAGTTTTTTCAAAGCTAAAGCCACACGGGCAATTAATGATTAATAAAATATGTCAGTAGTGTGATAGGCCGATTAGTCTCTTGTTTTTGTTTGAAGTTATCAGCTGTCTTGCAATGTGTGCCACACAATGGTACTTTCTATTGGTTGATTGAAAAGCGTTGCCCGCTGTATGGTTTCAAGTATTCTGCTTCTAGACTCTTGTCTAACATTTGCTTCTCAAGGTCGCAACGATGTACTTCTCCTTTTAGATAGCGCTCAATCATTAGTGAAGCTATAGGCCCTGCTACTCGTGCCCCATAGTAGCCATTTTCTACAAATACGGCAATGGCTATTTTGGGGTCGTCTACAGGGGCAAAAGCGACAAAGATGGAGTGGTCTGTCAGCTGCATACGTTTGCCATTTACCCGTATAAAGTTCTCTGCTGTCCCTGTTTTGGCAGCAATGTCTATGCCCTCAATCTGGGTGCGGCGGGCTGTACCTTGCAAGTAAGCCATATTCATTCCCTTGATCACAGGCTCAAAGTGCTTGGCATCAATAGTAGTGTGTTTGGGGACTGTGTATTCTTTAAAAGGAGTTACCTTGTTGTCGATTTTCTTTACGATGTGAGGGGTATAGAAGTAACCTCGGTTAGCGATGGCTGCCATCACATTGGCCAGTTGTATAGGGGTTGTAAGGATTTCGCCTTGCCCGATAGCGTTAGAGATGTTGGAAGTGCCATTCCAGCCGTTGGCACCGTATTGTTTGTCGTACAAGGCTGTGTTAGGCACTTTCCCTGGGCGTCCTGTAGGAAGATCGCTACCTAAGAAACCACCTAAGCCAAAACTACGCACGTGGGCATTCCATTTTTCCATCCCTACTGCCGAGGTAGTGCGCATATCTATTACACGCTTGTAGGTGTTAGCAAAATAGGCATTGCACGAAAGTGCTATGCCGTGCAGTAGGTCGTTAGCTCCTCGCCCACAGTGGCAGCGCATAATATGCCCTCCGTAACGATAGCCTCCTCCACAACCGAAGATACTGCCGGGGGTAATAACACCTTCTTGCAGGCCAATTAGGGCATTTACGACTTTGAAAGGAGACCCAGGGGGATACTCTGCCAAAAGTGTACGGTCGTAAAGGGGTTTTCCTATTGAATCTTTGTCAAGAAGCACATAGTTTTTAGAGCGGTCGCGCCCCACTAGCAAGCTGGGGTCGAAAGTAGGAGCTGATATGAGAGCGAGAATTTCGCCTGTTTTGGGCTCTATGGCTACGATGCCGCCGTGTTTCTTTTGCATTAGCATTTCGCCATAGGCTTGTAGGCCTATGTCTAATGTTAGTTGCAAGGGTTGTCCCATTATAGGAAGGCTGTCTAAACTACCATTCTTGTAGCGCTCTATGGCTGCATTGTGTTTGTCTTTTTGGAAGAAGTGCACCCCTTTCTTGCCACGCAAAAACTCTTCGTACTGTTTCTCAACGCCACTGCGCCCTATCAGTTCTCCTGCAAGGTAGTAAGGGTTCTTTTTCAGTTCCCATTCGTTAACCTCGCTGATGTACCCCAATACATTGCCTGCGTTTTGGGTCAGGTAGCTTCGAAGCATACGCTTCTGAATGTAGAAGCCTTCAAACTTGCGCAACTTTTCTTGTAGTACTGCGTAATCGGTTTTAGAAAGCTGATGAACAATTACCGAGGGTTTTTTGCGAGAGTACTCGCGGGCTTTTTGAAGTCTTGCTGTAAAATCTGCTTTTTCCAATTCCAACAGACTGCACAGCTCTAAGGTGTCTAACTTTTTAACCTCGCTGGGGATTACCATCACATCGTAGGAGGGCTGGTTAGAGACCAATAGTTCGCCATTGCGGTCGTAGATGTAGCCGCGTTCAGGATAATCGTAAACTGTTTCTATGGCGATGTTATCAATGTTAGAAGCATTGCTGTCGTGAAAGACTACTTGCAAAAAAAACAAGCGCAATACGATGGCAACGGCTGCAAAAATGATAACTGCTGGCAGCAGGTATTTTCTCATTTCTTGGTGTTACTAAACAGGTAAATAGTTAGCAAACAAACGGTAATGGTGAAGATGGAAGCCCCTATGATTTTTAAAGTTGTAACCCACCAATGGGCAAAAGTAAACATTTCTAAAAAATAGAACAAAAGGTGATGGAGCACTACCATTAGGGTTGTGTAGCTCAGAACTTTCGTGAAAGGATAGCTCATTAGGTTCAAATCTTGATACTCAAAATTCTTGCCAAACACAATGTGAAGAATAGGAGAGCGAAGGTAGGCTATGAAAACAATGCTAGCAGCGTGTAGCCCACCTGTGTTTGAGAAGAGGTCTACGCTTAGCCCAAGCAAGAAGGACAAGAGTAGGTATGGCACTTGGTTTTCCCGATAGGGGGCTACTAGTACAAAGACAATGTAAATCATAGGGTTTACATACCCCCAGTACTCTATGTGGTTGAACAAGAGTACTTGCAAAAGGAGTAACCCTATGAAAAGAAATGTATTTTTTACCAGTGGATGGTTCATTTTTGATGCTGATTTTCCAAGGACTGTACAACGCCCTTGTCCTTGTCTTCTATGATATACACATACTCTAAGTTAGACATATCGGCAAAGAGCTTTACATCAATGAGGTAGGTATTGTCAAACTTGCTTTTCTCGTAATGGACAATTTTTCCGATAGGAATCCCTTTCGGAAAAATGTTAGACATACCTCCCGTTACAATAGTGTCGCCCAACTGTATGGGGGCGATGTTAGGCACTTCTAAGAGCTGCACTATATTTAGGTTTTTTGCGTCCCAACGCAACGACCCAAAATGGTATGTGCGCTTTACCATCGCATTGAGTGCCGACTGTATGTTCAGCAAACTCTGTACGGTAGCATAGCGCCCAGAAGTGTTCTCTATGATGCCTACCACCCCTTGGGGCGAGAGGACTCCCATATCTTGTCGTACGCCGTCTTTTTCTCCTTTATCTATGGTCAGGTAGTTTTTTTGCAGGCGGAAACTGTTCTTAATGATATTGGCCTTGAAAACGCTGTAACGCACCGAATCGGCTTCTATTACAGATAGCGAATCGGGTAGGGGTACTGCGCGCAATGCTTGTTGCAGTTGTAGCAACTGGCTTCGCAAGGTCTTGTTCTCTTCGCTTAGCTGCTCGTTTTGGATGCGCAAATTGAAATATTGGCTCCAATGGTTGCTGAAAGCGTACAATTTGCCAGAAATGGCATTTGCTGAGTTCAAGTAAGCACTTTGCGAATAGTAATTGCTGTTAAAAATCAACCCCAATGCACTCAAAAACAAAATCAAAAAGACGAAAAAGTCCCTCGTACGGATGAAAAACTGAATAATGGAATTCACAGTTGTTGCTAATTACCTTTTACTTTTCGCCTATTTTAGAAGAATGCTTTTAAACTTGTTGATATTTTTAAGGGTGATTCCTGTACCGCGTACTACTGCGCGCAAAGGGTCTTCTGCCACGTATACAGGCAGGTCTGTTTTTAGGGCAATACGTTTGTCTAAGCCGCGGAGCATTGCTCCCCCTCCAGCCATATAGATACCAGAGTTGTAAATATCGGCAGCTAATTCAGGGGGTGTTTGCGAAAGGGTTTCCATTATGGAATCTTCTATGCGCAAAATAGACTTGTCTAACGCTTTTACCATTTCGCGATACGACACTTGTACTTGTTTAGGTTTTCCAGTAAGGAGGTCGCGGCCTTGTACCATCATATCATCGGGTGGAACTTCGAGGTCTTCAATGGCTGCTCCTACTGTTATTTTGATGTTTTCAGCGGTGCTGTCTCCTACGTAAAGGTTGTGTTGTGTACGCATATAATGTACAATGTCTGAGTTGAAGATGTCGCCCGCTATTTTTACAGATTTGTCGCATACGATACCCCCAAGCGCAATAACGGCAATCTCGGTGGTTCCCCCTCCTATGTCGATAATCATATTTCCTTTGGCTTGCATAATGTCTAAGCCAATTCCGATAGCAGCTGCCATAGGCTCGTGGACGAGGTAGATTTCCTTGCCATTCACCCGTTCGCAGGATTCGCGTACGGCACGAGTTTCTACTTCAGTAATACCTGAAGGGATGCACACTACCATACGCAATGAAGGTGAAAAGAAGCGCTTGCGCAATGCAGGAATCCGCTTGATGAGCATACTAATCATCTGTTCTGAAGCATCGAAATCGGCAATTACACCGTCTTTCAATGGACGTACAGTTGAGATGTTGGGGTGTGTTTTTCCTTGCATCAGGCGAGCCTCTTGTCCCACAGCGATTACCTTTTTGTTTTGCGAGGAGCGGTCTAAAGCTACAATCGATGGTTCGTCTATGACCACCTTGTCATTATGGATAATTAGGGTGTTAGCAGTACCCAAATCAATGGCTATTTCTTCGGTTAAGAAATCAAAAAGACCCATAGTTTTTTGTTCTATTAATGTTGTTGTCTTAAAAATCAAATAGTTACCGCTAAATGAACAGTCTATTTAGCGGTGCAATTTTACAAAAAAAATATGAGGTGGACAAAAAAAAAGGTAATTTTATAAATTTTTATGATTTACCTTCTCTTTGTGGTAGGTCAAATGTGTGAAATTGGGAAAAGAAGTGGTGTGTTAAGAAGGCAGGAGCTACAGTTTTTTCAGTTTCTAATTTGTGAGTTAGGTCTATCTCTGCGGTTATTTTTCTTTTGTATCTATCAGAATTGTTACGGGGCCGTCGTTGCACAAATCTACTGCCATCATCGCTCCAAATTGGCCTGTGCCTACTTTTTTGCCTAACAGTGTTTCTGTTTGTTGTATAAATGCCTCGTAGAGCGGAATGGCTGTCTCGGGGCGTGCTGCCCGTATGTAGCTGGGGCGGTTGCCTTTTTTGGTAGCTGCGTGTAGAGTGAATTGGGATACGATGAGGATTTCTCCGTCGATGTCTTTTACAGATAGGTTCATTACGCCGTTTGCATTGTCGAAAATGCGCAAGTTTACTATTTTGGTGGATAGCCATTGGACGTCCTCTTGACTGTCGCTTTCTTCAATGCCTACTAATATTAGCATTCCTTTGCCTATGTTGGCTACTTTTTCGCCTGCTATCTCTACTGAAGCGTGGCTTACACGTTGTATAACTACTCTCATACGTTCGTTTGTTGTTTTAGTTTTAAGATGCCTGTTTAGCTACCCCATTAGTAGCCATAGCGCTCGCCCCACAGTTTTTTGAGAGCTTCGCGCAAAGCGTTTTCTCTCGGATTGTCGGAAGGTTCATAAAAAGTTTTTCCTTGCAATTCCTCAGGGAGGTAGTCTTGAAAGGCAAAGTTCTGCGGATAGTCGTGTGAATACAGATAATCTTTCCCGTAGCCTAACTCTTTCATCAGCTGGGTGGGGGCATTGCGCAGATGGATAGGCACAGGGAGGTCTCCCGTCTGTTTGACTACCTGCTGCGCTTTGTTAATGGCCATATACGAGGCGTTGCTCTTGGGGGAGGAAGCTAAGTAGATAGCGCATTGACTCAAAAGGATGCGGGCTTCGGGGTAGCCAATGGTGGTAACTGCCTGAAAAGTGTTGTTGGCCAATATCATTGCGGTAGGGTTGGCATTGCCAATATCTTCGGAAGCAGAGATGAGCATTCGGCGGGCGATGAATTTTACATCTTCGCCTCCTTCAATCATTCGGGCTAACCAATACACGGCACCATTGGGGTCGCTTCCTCGGATTGACTTGATGAAAGCTGAGATGATATCGTAGTGTTGTTCTCCTGTTTTGTCGTATAGGACGGTGTTTTTCTGCACGATGCGCAGCACGCTGTCGTTTGTGATGACTGCAGGTTGCCCTTCGGGAGTAGCATTTACTACCAATTCGAAAGTGTTCAGCAGTTTGCGTCCGTCGCCTCCGGAAAGACGCAATAGGGCTTCGGTTTCTCGTAGCTGAATGTTTTTGCTTTTCAGCAGGCTGTCGTGTGCAATAGCGTTGTGTAGGAGTTGTTCTAACTCTTTACGCGAAAAGGCTTTCAGCACATACACTTGGCAGCGGGAAAGCAGCGCAGGAATCACTTCGAAGCTGGGGTTCTCGGTGGTTGCTCCTATGAGCGTAATCCAACCTTTCTCTACTGCTTGTAGGAGGGAGTCTTGTTGGGTTTTGTTGAAACGGTGAATCTCGTCGATGAAGACGATAGGGTTTTGCGCGGTGAAGAGGCCGCCGCTGTTTTTGCTCTGTTCGATGACTTCACGGACTTCTTTGATGCCTGAACTGATAGCGCTGAGGGTGTAGAAAGCGCGATGACTTTGCTGTGCAATAAGGTGTGCCAGCGTAGTTTTTCCTGTACCGGGAGGCCCCCAGAAAATAAGTGAAGGGAGCAACCCCCGCTCTATCTGTGGGCGCAAGACGCCTTGAGTTCCTACTAAATGCTCTTGCCCTACATACTCTTCGAGGGTTTTAGGGCGCATTCGTTCTGCCAATGGTGTATTCATAAGTTTGTGTGTGTGGGTTACTTTTTCATCTCCTCAAATTTCTTAAGTTCATCGCGCAGTTTTGCCGCCTTTATAAAGTCCATTGCCATAGCTGCTTTTTCCATTTCCTTGCGAGTCTCTTTTATTTTCTTGTCTAATTCCTTGGCTGTAAAATATTCAGATTGGGCTTCAGCTACTTCTTTATGAGCGAAAGAGGGGTCGTAGTACACTTCGCCTATAGGGCTCTTGCTGAGGCTGTTTTCAATTTTCTTGTGCAGAGGTTTGGGCTCTAAGTTGTGGGCTTTGTTGTAGTTCATTTGCTTTTCTCGGCGGTAGTTTGTTTCGTCGATAGTGCGCTGCATACTATCTGTAATTTTGTCGGCATACATAATCGCTTTGCCATTTACATTGCGCGCTGCACGCCCTATGGTTTGTGTGAGCGAACGCGTTGAGCGCAAAAAGCCTTCTTTGTCGGCATCTAAGATAGCTACCAGCGATACCTCGGGCAAGTCTAAGCCCTCGCGCAATAGGTTTACCCCTATCAGCACATCGAAGAGTCCTTTTCTTAGGTCTTGCATAATCTCTACGCGCTCTAAAGTATCGACATCGCTGTGTACATAGCGGCAGCGCACCCCTATGCGGGTGAGGTATTTGGCCAGTTCTTCGGCCATTCGCTTGGTTAGGGTTGTAACCAATACGCGCTCGTCTTTTTCTTCTCGCACGCGTATTTCCTCTACCAAGTCATCAATTTGATTTTGGCTGGGGCGCACCTCTATTTCAGGGTCTAAAAGACCAGTAGGGCGAATGATTTGCTCTACGTAGACGCCTTGTGCCTTTTTCAGCTCGTAGTCAGCAGGTGTTGCGCTCACGTAAATCACTTGCCGTTGCATATCTTCAAACTCTTCGAATTTGAGCGGACGGTTGTCTAAGGCGGAGGGTAGGCGAAAACCGTATTCTACCAAGTTTTCCTTACGACTGCGGTCGCCTCCGTACATTGCATGCACTTGGGAAACGGTTACGTGGCTTTCATCTATGACCATTAGGAAATCGTCGGGGAAGTAGTCTAACAAGCAGAAAGGGCGAGCGCCAGCTTCTCGTCCGTCTAAATAGCGGGAGTAGTTTTCAATGCCTGAGCAGTAGCCCAGCTCTCTAATCATTTCAAGGTCGAACTCTGTGCGCTGTTTCAGCCGTTGGGCTTCGAGACCTCTGCCTTGAGCCTCGAAGAATTCTACTTGCTTCATCAAGTCTTGCTGAATTTCCCAGATGGCTTTTTGTAGGCGATCTGGAGAGGTTACGAACATATTGGCAGGGTAGATGTTTAGTTGCTCGTAGCGGTCTAAGACTTTGTTGTTCACGGGGTCGAAGTCCTCAATCTCTTCAATCTCATTTCCGAAGAAGTGAAAACGATAGGCGGTATCTGAGTAGCCGGGGAAGACGTCTAACACATCTCCTTTGATGCGGAAGTTGCCGTGCACAAAATCTGCTGTAGTGCGCGAGTAGAGGCTTTGTACTAAAAGATGCATCAGCTTGGTGCGCGGAATAACATCTCCTTTTTTTACGCTGATGACGTTCTTTTGGAACTCGACGGGGTTGCCAATACCGTACAAGCACGATACTGAAGCCACCACTAATACATCGCGCCTTCCGGAGAGCAGCGCTGAGGTAGTGCTAAGTCGTAGTTTTTCAATCTCGTCGTTAATAGACAGGTCTTTTTCTATGTAAGTAGCCGTTGAGGGGATGTAAGCCTCTGGCTGGTAATAGTCGTAGTAAGAAACAAAGTATTCTACAGCATTGTTGGGGAAGAAGGCTTTGAACTCGGAGTACAGCTGGGCAGCCAATGTTTTGTTGTGTGCTAACACAAGGGTGGGGCGTTGTACTTGCTCAATTACATTTGCAACGGTAAAAGTCTTTCCGGAGCCCGTAACCCCGAGAAGCACTTGGTACTTCTCGTCGCACTCAATGCCTTTTACCAACTGGCTGATAGCTTGTGGCTGGTCGCCTGTGGGGCCAAAATCGGAGACAATAGAGAATTTCATACTTTATGTTGAATTAAGATGATGTATATGGCAGTTAATCGGTGTTGAATTTCAAGCTACGTTTGTTAGGTCATAACGATTAATCTGTGCAAAAGTACTGTTTTTTTCATCAATAACAAAAAAAGACTCTCCCTTTTGGGAAGAGCCTTTTTTCACAATGCATATAAATACTACTACTAACTCCAACTTTAGTTAAATGCTTCTAATGTAGCTACTAAAAGCATCATTTGTACTTGTGTATTAAATTGTATTGTTTAAAAAATCAGCTTCATTAGCTTGATAAATAATAAGTAATTTAATTTTTTTCAATTTTTTATTTCAACAAACAAAAATAAAATATGCAAAAATATTTTCTATCTATATTGAAAATAGTGTGCCAAAAGGAGTGTTTTTTGAGCATTTTATTTTAAACATCTCACTATCAGTATGAAACATTTTTGTTCTTTTGATGAAAGGAAAATAAAAAATTACCTTTAATTACTTTGTTACACAGGTGATGTGTAGTGAATTGTGTAATTTGTTATCATTCTAAAAAAAGCTAATGTAGTTTTGTGATAAGTGGTGTTTTTTTCTATTTTTGAACGGTTTGACAGAAAGGTGGCGTTCGTGGGGAGTAGGCTTTTTCTTCGCTTCGTCTCCACTATGTCTCCACTGTGGCTTCGGGATACCTCTAACAGAAAAATTTTCTTTCTCTCCTAAATTTCCCTAAATTCAAGTAATAAACGTGTTTAAACTTTTGGAGGAACTTGGAAATAAACCCTAATAGGAGCATTCCAATCCAAGTTACATCAAGATACTCATATCTCATTATCAAACCTTTAT
>ERZ772971.445-NODE-445-length-26249-cov-2.755936_pt1 | contig 26249 bp, 23 predicted proteins | sample MGYA00511943_ERZ772971 | MGnify/ENA primary metagenome ERZ772971 (study PRJEB29015, sample SAMEA2737929) | human oral metagenome | biome: human oral; feature: human-associated habitat; material: dental | place: China | collected 2144 ... | reverse complement strand
TGGAATAAGGAGCATAGATACATAATGGATGTTATTTTTTCGGGAATCCAGCCCAGCGGTTCTTTAACTTTAGGAAACTATCTGGGGGCATTGAAAAATTTTATCCCTTTTCAGGAAAAAGCGGAATGTTACTATTGTGTTGTAAACCAGCACGCGATTACTGTTCCCCAGAATCCGGCACTGCTTCATGAACGGACACGAAATCTGGCGGCACTCTATATCGCGGCAGGGATGGATCCGAAGAAGGCAACGATTTTTGTCCAGTCGGAAGTACCGGAGCACGCCATGCTTGGGTGGATGATGATTTGCAGTGCGTATGTGGGAGAAATGGAACGCATGACGCAGTATAAGTCAAAAGCACAGAAAGAGGAAAAGAAAGAGGGGTTTATTCCCCTGGGACTTTTAACATATCCGCCCCTTATGGCTGCCGATATTCTCCTGTATCAGGCAAATCTCGTGCCGGTTGGTGAAGACCAGCGCCAACATATGGAAATTACAAGGGATCTGGCGGAACGTTTTAACCGCAAGTATGGCGAAGTATTTACCATTCCTGAAATGTGGGCCCCCCAGGGCGGGGCGAGAGTCATGAGCCTTCAGGAGCCGACAGGTAAAATGAGCAAGTCTGATGATAATGAATGGGCGACCATCCATATGCTGGATACAGCAGATGTAATTGTGAAGAAAATAAAGAAGGCAGTCACCGATTCAATGGCGCATGTCCACTATGACAAGGCGAACCAGCCCGGCGTTTCCAATCTGATGAGTATCCATTCGGCTATTTCCGGAAAGACTTTTGAAGAAATAGAAACGATGTATGACGGACAGGGATACGGCACGTTCAAGAAAGATGTAGCTGATCTGGTAGTAGAAGAACTTAGTCCGATCCGTTCCCGATATGATGAACTTACAGGAACTCCCGAACTGGATGCCATTCTTGATGACGGTGCCGTCCGCGCCCGTGCGAAAGCCCGCGTGACGTATGAAAATGCAATTCATGCCATGGGGCTGTATAGAAAATAATAGGAATGAGAACCGCGATGACTTCACCGCGGTTTTTTGCGTATTGAATGGTATTTCATTCTGAGGAATTTTTACAAAAAATATCGTCCATGGTAAAATACACATGAATTTTTTACGGAGGTAAAAGAAATGCGTAAATTATATATTTTGGAACTTGCTGCGGCCTTATGGCTGTGTATGGCAGGCTCCGTATCGGCAGAAATTCTTCACATGGGAATGCGTGGCGCCGCTGTGGAATCCTTGCAGAATGATCTGGTAGAAGCGGGATATCTGGCGCGTACGGTAGATGGCGACTATGGATCGACCACGGTGAAGGCGGTATCGGAATTTCAAAAAGATCATGGACTCCCTGTTACGGGAAAAGCAGATGACAGCACACAGGCAAAGCTGAAAGAAGATGACGGGAAAGGATATCGTGATGGAGGCGGGATCGTATATGCCCAGGGAAATCGGGGGGATATGATTGCTGAACTGCAGGACCGTCTTGCGGCGGCAGGCTATCTCACTGGCGCTTCTGACGGTATCTATGGCGGGGATACGGCGGCTGCCGTGGAACAGTTCCAAAAAGACCACCGACTTCCGGTGTCGGGAGCTGTAGATGAACAGACACTTTCCCTTTTGGGAGGGGTAGAAACGGGAGAGGCAAAGAAAGAAAACAAAAAGGAAATAAAGAAGGAACAAAAGAATAAAAAAGACATGCATTATACAAAAGGTGACCGCGGGAGTGAGATCAAAACATTACAGAATAAGCTCCGCCGCGCGGGGTATCTGGACGGGGAAGCAGACGGCATTTACGGTAACGACACAGAAAGCGCCGTGCGCGCACTGCAGGAAGAACATGGTTTATCCGTTACAGGAAATGTGGATGATGCTACGTGGAAACTGCTCGGCGGGTTAAGCGCTCCTTCTGCGGGCGGCACATTAAAAGCAGGAGATCGGGGCAAGCGCGTCGTTAAATTACAGAACAGGCTCCTTCTGCACGGGTATAATCCTGGCGGTTCTGATGGTATTTACGGAGCGGCAACAGCAGAGGCGGTCCGTAAATTGCAGGCGGAAGAAAAACTGGAAAGGACAGGAATGGCAGATACCAATGTGTGGGAACGTTTGGAAAATGCGCCAAAATTTACGGGGAAGTATAAAAAATCATTTCAAATGAAATCTACGGCATACACGCCGACGGACGGCGGCGGCTCCGGCCGTACCGCCTTGGGAAACTATGCAGGGAAAGGGCATGCGGCAGTAGACCCTGATGTGATTCCTCTGGGGAGTATCGTATATATCGAGGGATACGGCTATGCCATTTGTGATGATATCGGCGGAGCCATACAAGGATATGTTATCGATGTCGGTGTGGACAGCCTGGAGCAGGCATACCAGTGGGGGTCAAGAGATAATATTACCGTTTACCTTATTTCCTGAAGTTTTAAGTTAGGTGATAAAGAGCTGCGTGGTGAAGAACGGACACGCGGCTTTTGTATTGCGGCAGCAAGTCTGTTTTGCTAAAATAAATTGGGAAAACTTGTTTTATGAGGCAATCTATTTTCTGAAAATATATGCGCGTTGTAAAAAACGGCGGGAGGCAATATGGAGAGTTTAACGGCGGTCGTTTTGGCTGCAGGCCAGGGTACAAGAATGAAGTCGCAATGGCCGAAAGTTCTGCACAAAGTTTGCGGCGTCCCTATGGCCGAGCAGGTCATTCGTACGGTAAAAAAGGCAGGATCTGAAAAATGTGTGGTTGTCACGGGATTTAAAGAGGAACTTGTTCGTGAAAGGCTTGCCGGAGAAAATATTTATTTCGTCCATCAGGAGGAACAGCTGGGAACCGCCCATGCGGTGATGCAGGCGGTTCCTTTGTTTAAAGATAATCGTGACGGGTATGTGCTTGTGGTTTGCGGGGATACACCACTTTTGCGCCGGGAAACGATCGAAGGGCTCGTTTGTGCGTGCAGGGATCATGACGGCGCCGCGGCTGTCCTGACGGCAATTATGGACAATCCTTTCGGATACGGAAGAGTTCTCCGCGATGCAAAAGGACATATGATTTCCATTGTGGAACAGAAGGACGGTACGCCGGATCAGCTGGCTGTCCATGAAATCAATACAGGGACGTATGTGTTCAAAACAGGTGCACTGCTCGATTCTTTGGAGAAGGTAGACAATAAAAATGCTCAGGGTGAGTATTATCTGACTGATGTGTTTGAGATATTAATTAAGGCGGGGCGGAAAGTGATTCCTGTTGCAGCTGAAGACGCAAGCGAGACAATGGGCGTTAACTCCCGTATCCAGCTGGCAGAAGCTGACCGCATCCTTCGCATCCGTAAAGCGGAAGACCTGATGGCGGCAGGTGTCACAATCACCGATCCGTACAGTACATATATCGAGCAGGATGTAGAAGTGGGACAGGATACGGTGATTTTACCGGGAACAATGCTGCAGGGGAAAACAAAAGTAGGGAAAAACTGTACTCTTGGTCCCGATACGCAGCTTACTGATGTGATTTGCGGTGACGGTAATCATTTAAACCGTGTATATGCCCATTCCTGTGAATTGGGAGATAATAATGAAATCGGGCCGTTTGTTCACTTACGTCCCGAGACCTGTCTGCACAATGATATTAAAATCGGGAATTTCGTGGAAGTGAAAAATTCCGACGTGGACGATGGCACGAAACTGCCGCACCTGATTTACTGCGGCGATTCCGATTTAGGGAAAAACGTGAATTTCGGATGCGGAACGGTAACGGTAAACTTTGACGGAAAAAATAAGCACCGCTGCACGATTGATGAGCATGCATTCATCGGGTGCAATACAAATCTTGTGGCACCGGTTCATATAGGGGCAAGGGCTTTTACCGCCGCGGGCTCGACGATTACGAAGGATGTTCCTGCCAAAGCGCTTGCTGTGGGCAGGGCAAAGCAGGTGAATATTGAAAATTGGGTAAAAGAAGATACATATAAAGATTAGCCTGTTTTATATTTCCGTCCAAGCAGGATAGTTTCTGTTTGAGAAAGGGTATATAATATAAGAAATGCTGCCATGAAGACGGCATGGGGGAGTTATTGTCGGAGATCCCGCAGGGGAGAAAAGGAGAGCATCATAAATGGATATGGAAGGTACATCGAGACTGAAAATTTTCACAGGAACCGCGCATCCGGCTCTTGCAAAAGAAATTTCAGATTATATCGGCGTTCCGCTTGGAAAGATTTAATAATGGCGAAATACAGGTCATGATTAATGAAAGTGTCCGTGGCAAAGACTGTTTCATCATCCAGCCGACAGGTTCACCGGTAAACGATAACCTGATGGAAATGCTGATTATGGTGGATGCGCTCAAAAGGGCTTCGGCACGTAATATTACCGTGGTCGTCCCTTATTACGGCTATGCCCGCCAGGACAGGAAAACCCGCGGCAGAGAACCGATCAGCGCGAAACTGGTGGCGGATCTGCTTGGAACGGCCGGTGTTAAGAGTGGTGACCATGGATCTCCACGCGGGACAGATCCAAGGCTTCTTCGATGTCCCTGTAGACCATCTGGCTTCTGCAGCGCTGCTTGCCGATTATGTAAAATCCAAGAATCTGGAAAATTTGACGGTCGTATCCCCTGATCTGGGCGGTGTAAACCGCGCCAGAGATCTGGCTGACCGCGTAGGCGCGCCTATCGCTATTATTGAAAAACGCCGTCCGGAACCGGGTGTAGCAAAGGTTATGAATATTATCGGCGACGTAAAAGGAAGAAACTGCTTTGTTGTTGACGATATCGTAGACACGGCAGGCTCCCTTTGTGAAGGCGCGAAAGCACTCATGGAGTACGGCGCTGCCGGTGTGTATGCGGCTGTATGCCATCCTGTGCTGACCGATCCGGCGACAGAAAGAATTAAAGAATCTGTGTTGAAAGAATTGGTAGTGACCAATTCGCTGCCCATAGAAAAAGAAAAAATGCAGGATAAATTGACAGTGCTGTCCGTGGCTCCTCTCCTTGGGGAAGCAATTCTTCGTATTTTCCATGACGCTTCCGTCAGCGCCCTTTTCGATAAATGAAATTGGTGGCAGGACTGGGGAATCCCGGTAAAGAATATGAACATACCCGCCACAATATGGGATTCGATGTTATTGACGAGTTGGCCCGCCGCTGGTCTGTGAATATCTGGAAAACGGACATGAAAGCGGAGATCGCTTCCGTTGTGAGGTTCGGCGAAAAGATCCTTCTGGTGAAGCCGCTGACTTATATGAATCTCAGCGGGGACGCAGTAGGAGCGATTGCCAATTACTACAAAATACCTGCAGAAGATATTTATATCATCTGCGATGATTTGGATTTGCCGGCGGGGAAAACACGGATTCGAAAGAAGGGGTCTGCCGGCGGTCATAATGGCATCAAATCCCTGATTGCCGGCCTTCACACGGAAGAATTCGTCCGTTTCCGTATCGGGGTGGGACATCCGAAGGACGGGCATACCGTTATTGAGCATGTTCTTGGCCGGCCTTATGGTGAAGAAATTGAACGTATCGAAGCCGCAAAGAAATATACTGCTGATTCCGTGGAACGGGCGTTAGAAACCACTGTGGACAAAGCTATGAATGAATTTAATCCCAAACGGGGGAGATGAAGATATCCGTGAATATAGAGAAGGACTCTTTATGTTCACGGTTCTTTATTATGGATACGTGTAGAAATCCGTTTTGACTCAAAAAATTATTCAGCTGTTGTAAAATCCAAGATCGTCTATCGTGTGGAAGAGGATTATCGCCATTGGACAGTATGGTAAAATAGAAAACAAAAGATCTTGTACGGGAGATATCATGAATGGGAAATTGATTGTGCTTGAAGGCATTGATGGAAGCGGGAAGGCGACGCAGTCAGGACTTTTGGAGGCTCATCTTATTAAGAGTGGAAAAGATGTCATGCATATTTCTTTTCCTGATTATGGAAGTCCTTCCTCGGCGCTGGTGAAAATGTACCTGAACGGTGATTTCGGCAGAGCACCGGGGGATGTGAATCCTTATGCAGCGTCCATGCTCTATGCGGTGGATCGTTTTGCTTCGTTTCGAATGAAGTGGAAATCTTTCTATGAAAACGGGGGGGTCGTGATTGCCGATCGGTACACGACGAGCAATATGGTTCACCAGATGACGAAGTACGATGATGAAGGAAAGCGGAAAGAGTTCCTTTCCTGGCTGGATCATATGGAATATGAAGAATTGGAGCTTCCCCGTCCGGATGTGGTGGTTCTTCTTGATGTACCGCCGGCTGTTTCCAAAAAATTGGTTCGTGAGCGGGCAAAGCAGGGCGGGTCTATGGATATCCATGAGCAGCATTCGGCATATCTTGAAAAGTGCTGTGATGCATACCAGGTACTTTGTGAAACTTATGGCTGGCTGCGTATTTCCTGCATGGCGGATGGCAGATTGCGGAGTACGGATGACATTTCAAAGGAAGTGCTTGATGCTGTGCTTTCCCGGCTTGGATAACTGTTGACGGGATTTTTATTGATTTTATTCATGGGTTTGCTATAATTGAATAGGTTTAAGGAATATACAGGCATCAGTCTGTGTGTTTCCAATTATGTATCTTCAGGGCAGGGTGTGATTCCCGACCGGTGGTAAAGGTTTTCCTGAGCCCACGAGCCGTATGGCTGATTTGGTGTGATTCCAAAGCCGACAGTACAGTCTGGATGGGAGAAGATTGTTTTTCTGATTTCGTAAGAGCCTCCCTGAAGACGGGAGGTTTTTTATGCGGATAGATGATGACAAAAAGTTTATGGCGCGGGCGTTGGAACTGGCGGCTAACGGGATGGGACATACCCGTCCGAATCCTATGGTGGGCGCGGTACTTGTAAAAGACGGCGAAATCATCGGTGAAGGATGGCACGAATTTTATGGCGGGCCCCATGCGGAAGTCAATGCTTTTGCCGATTGCAGGGCTGATCCCGCCGGAGCGACTCTTTATGTGACGCTTGAACCTTGCTGCCATTATGGAAAAATGCCGCCCTGCGCGGATCTCATCGCATCCAAGAATCTTGAGCGTGTCGTGGTTGCCATGCAGGATCCAAATCCGCTTGTGTCAGGAAAGGGTATCCGGAAACTGAAAGATGAGGGGATTTTCGTGACGACTGGTGTGATGGAAAAAGAGGCGCAGGTTTTAAATGAAGTTTTCATGAAATTTATTACAGAAAAGAAACCTTTCGTCCTGTACAAATCAGCAGTGTCCATGGATGGAAAAACGGCATGCCATACGGGAAAGTCGCAGTGGATTTCATCGGAAGAATCAAGAGAAGAAGTTCGTACGCTGCGCGGTCTGTATGCGGCTGTCATGGCAGGGGCGGGAACGATTGCCGCAGATGATCCTCTGCTTACGGCACGGACGGAGGGATTGGAAGATCCTGTCCGCATCATCGCAGACGGCAAATTATCCGTCTCCATGGAGTCTCGTGTTTTCGGCGGCGATTCACGGGTGATCGTTCTGACTACTTCTTCCGCCGAGCCTGAAAAGGTGAAGGCTCTCCAGTCAAAAGGGATTGAAGTGATTTTTGCCGACAGCGATACGGAGGGCTGTGTTGATCTGGAAGCGGCCATGATCGGTCTGGCGGTGAAAGGGATCGACAGCATCCTTCTCGAAGGTGGAGCGGAAACGGCGGCAGCCGCTTTTGAAGCGGGTATTGTAGATAAAATCCGTTTCTATATGGCGCCTATACTTATTGGAGGGAAAGACGCACCTGGAGCAATCGGCGGTACAGGCGCGGCGCTTATTCCGGAAGCGGTGCAGCTGGAAAATATCCGTACCGAGCGGAGCGGTGTGGATCTTGTGGTAGAAGGATATGTAAAGAAGAGGAAAAAGGTACCCGCCGAAAGACCGCTGCCTGAAAAGTTTAAAGCGGATATCTCCGGGAAGAAAGGAAGCACTGCTGTTGAAAATGAAATAAGGGATCGGGAACCGAAAAAAATGCAGGAGGAAATAAAGGAACCTGCAAAAATGGAGAAAGCAGCAGAAAAAATGGCTGAAGCACAGGAAGCCAGACTGCCGGAAGGACAGGCTTAGCCATGTTTACCGGACTTGTGGAAGAAATCGGGCAGATTAAAAAGGTGGACCGCACAGGAAGTTCCTGCCGGCTTACAATTGCCTGCCATAAAGTGCTGGAAGGCACGAAAGCGGGTGACAGTATCGCTGTCAACGGAACCTGTCTTACGGTAACGGCTTTTGACGGGAGTACGTTTTCCTGTGATGTCACGCCTGAAACGATGCGGCGTACTGCCTTTTCCCTGTTTGCCTCGGGGACGCCTGTGAATTTGGAACGGGCGCTCCGTTTCTGCGACCGTCTTGGCGGGCATATTGTGCTGGGGCATGTGGATTTTACCGGACGTATTCTTTCTTCTGAAAAAGAAGGAATCGCTCTCAATCTGACATTTTCGGCGGAAGAAAAATATATGAAGTATATTCTTGAGAAAGGCTCTGTTGCCGTAGACGGTGTCAGCCTGACCGTGGCAAAAAGGGGAGATTCATCTTTTATGATTTCCCTTATTCCCCATACGGGAAGCCTGACGGTTCTTTCTACTAAGCGTATAGGTGACCCGGTGAATATAGAGTGTGATTATTTGGGAAAGTATATAGAGCAACTCATGCAAAAAGAACATGAGGGAGTAACAACAAAACGTTTAAAGGATTTAGGGTATGGAGGCCATTATGGAATTTAAATTTGATCCGATTGAAGAAATTGTGGAGGAAATCAGACAGGGGCATATTGTCATCATGCAGGATCCTGCTGATCGTGAAAATGAGGGAGACTATATCTGTGCCGCTGAATTTGCTACGCCTGAAAATATCAATCGCATGGCATCGGAAGCGAGAGGCTTGATTTGTATGCCTATGGCGGGGGAAATTGCCGATGCGCTGTATCTTGCTCCGATGGTTCGTCATAATACGGACAGCAACCAGACGGCATTTCTTACATCAATTGATTTTAAGGATGCGGGAACGGGGATTTCTGCAGCAGCCCGTTCCATGACGGCTATGGAAGCGGTCAAAGACGGAGCCAATCCAGCAGACTTTAAACGGCCGGGGCATATGTTTCCCCTGAGAGCAAAGCCGTGGGGAGTTCTTGCACGGCCGGGACATACAGAGGCCACTGTGGATCTGGCCAGAATGGCGGGACTCAAACCGGCAGGTCTTTGCTGTGAAATCATGGATGCAGGCGGTGCGATGTCTGATAAGAAAAGCCTTTTTAAACTGGCAAAAGAAAAAGGTTTGAAGATTGGCAGTATTCAGGATCTGATTGAATACAGAAAGATTCATGAAAAACTTATTGAACGGGTCACGGAAGCGGATCTGCCTACCAGGTACGGTAAGTTTCGTATATATGGCTATGTGAACCTCATCAACCGCGAACACCATGTGGCGCTTGCCATGGGGAATGTAAATGACGGCAGACCCGTTCTCTGCCGTATCCATTCCGAATGTCTCACCGGAGACTGCTTCGGTTCTCTCCGATGTGACTGCGGTGAACAGCTGGATACTTCCATGAGAATGATTGCAAAGGAAGGCAGGGGTGTACTCATTTATCTCCGTCAGGAAGGACGCGGCATCGGCCTTATCAATAAGCTCCGCGCATATGCTTTGCAGGATGAGGGGTATGATACGGTGGAAGCAAACCTGAAACTCGGATTTGCCGCTGACCTTCGGGAATATATGACGGGTGCCCAGATTCTTCATGACCTTGGTGCTGAAACGATTCGTATTCTTACAAACAACCCGCAGAAAATCGGGGATGTAAGTGAATATGGAATTACTATTGCGGAACGGATCCCCATTGAAATGGAACCGCACAGCGAGGATAAATTTTATTTACAGACGAAGCAGGATAAAATGGGACATATACTTCATGCCCATAAATGATTTACTGAAGGAGGCGGCTTATGAATATTATTTCAGGACTTTATAATGAAGGACAAATCAGAGTGGGTATCGTAGCGACCCGTTTTAATGAGGTGGTTGTATCCAAGCTGGTTGACGGCGCGGCAGACGGTCTTTCTCGTCACGGAGTGGATATGGATACTGTAGATCTGGCGTGGGTGCCGGGAGCATTTGAGGTTCCCCTGACTGCGAAAAAGATGGCGGAGAGCGGCAAGTATGACGCCATTCTCTGTCTTGGCGCCGTTATTCGCGGAGAAACGGACCACTATGCTTATGTATCCACAGAGGTAACGAAAGGAATTGCCCAGGTATCGCTTTCCACCGGTGTACCCATTCTTTATGGGGTTCTTACTACTGACACTGTGGAACAGGCACTGAACCGTGCGGGGCTGAAGGCAGGCAACAAAGGTTTCGAATGTGCTTTGGATGCATTGGAGCTTGTTTCCCTTTATAAAAAAATCGGCAGGTAAGGAATAGAGAAGCTTGTCTGTTTGAGACAGGCTTTTCGATTGCCCAAAGACTGCGCTGAAAGTATTTTTATGTGTTAAAATGAGGATATCAAAATGGTAAAGGGGAATCGTTATGGCAAATAAAGAAGGAAAGTTTTTTGAGCAGCTCGGTATGCTGGCGAAAGACGCCTGTGAAGCAGGGGAAGTGTTTCAGCGGATTACCGAAGGGAAAATGGAAATAGAGGATGGGGTGGATGCACTCCACGCAATTAAGAAAAGAGCACGAGCGTCTTTGGGGAAACTATATGAACGGATGTACAAAGTGTACAAGGATCCGGCGGAAATAGAATTTGCCCGCGGGTTTATCGTGAAAATGTACGGCATTATTGATGTAATTCATGAAGTGGTGGATCGTTTTACCTTGTATAATATGGAAATAACACCCCGTGAATTTTCTTCCATGGTCATGTTGGTGCGGGATGCTCTTCTTGAAATGAAGAAAGTACTGGACTATACGGGGGACGTGGCGGCAAATTACATGAAAATGGAAGCGCGGTGCAGGAAGATTTATGTTTTTGAGGAACGGGGAGATGAATTTTATCGGGAAGAAATCCGCCGTCTTTTTACGGAAAAACAATCTGCTGCCTATATGATTTATTGGAAAGATATTCTGGTGGATGTGGAAAGAATGCTGGATGCGGCTGCCGGTGCCGCAACACTCCTGCAAAAACTTTTTGTGCGGGTATAATGTGGTATCTTTTTTATGAATTGATATTGGACTTTTCTTACAATTTATGTATAATTAAAGTACATGGAGGAAATGCCATGGCGGTGGATGTACGTCCATCGAGCCGGTTTGATGATTATTTCCCTGATTATCAATTCGGCTGCGGATGATCATACTCCTCAATGAGCATCTTGCGCAAAGGAGGCGGTGTTGCACCGCTTTTTTTGTTGCCTGCTTTCATTGCTACTGTCTTCCGGTGGTGATAAAATAACAATATTACAGAGTATGGAGTTATGATTTCTGCAAGGAGGAAAATTGGAACGGGCTTATACGTGGTGTGACAGAAAGAGATTGGAAGTTACAGCAAAAACGCTGATTATGGGGATATTGAATGTAACCCCCGATTCCTTTTCTGATGGCGGAAGGTGGAATACGGCGGAAAAGGCACAATCTCATACAAGGGAAATGACAGATGCCGGCGCGGACATTATTGATGTAGGGGCGGAATCTACACGTCCCGGCGGTCAGCCGCTCACGGCAGAAGAAGAAATAGAAAGAATGAAAATATTTCTGCCTGTGGTTTTGGGGGAAAGCCGTGTTCCCGTCTCCGTAGATACTTATCATTGGAAAACGGCAGACTATGCCCTTCATGCGGGTGCCCATATGATGAATGACATTTGGGGGCTGCAGTATGATCATGGGGAGATGGCAGAGGTAGCGGGCTGTCATCAGGTACCGGTCATTGTCATGCATAACAAAGCGGATACAAATTATAATGGTGATGTCATAGAAGAAATGAAAATATTTTTTGATAAGTCTTTAGACATCGCACTGCAGGCCGGTGTGAAAGAAGAGAATATCATTCTTGATCCGGGAATCGGTTTCGGCAAAGATGGGAATCAAAATATGGAAGTGCTGCGGCGGCTGGATGAACTGGTGCGGGCGTTCCCTTGCCCCTGGCTTCTTGGTGTAAGCAGAAAGCGGTTCATCGGCGCTATTTTGGATTTGCCTGCGGGAGAACGGGATGAGGGAACCGGAGCCGCGGGGTTATGGGGGATAAATAAAGGATGTTCAATTCTCCGTGTCCATAATGTGTCTATGGCGGTACGGATGGCAAAAGTCTGGGATGCGTTGAAAAATTGCACCGTTATATAATCTTGGGGGCGGAAATGGATAAGATTAAATTGCAGGAAATGGCGTTTTATGGACACCATGGGATTGACTCTGAGGAGAATACCCTGGGACAGCGCTTTTTCATCGATGTGGAAATGGACTTGGATTTGTCCGGTGCAGGTGAAAGCGACAACATTGAAGATTCGGTGAATTATGCGGAAGTGTTTTCTCTCGTACAGTCTATTGCGGAGGGGACGCCCTGTAAACTTTTGGAACGGGTGGCGGGAAAAATCAATGAAGAGATTCTCGTACGCTATTCTAAGGTGGAAGAGGTAGCAACAACCGTGCATAAACCGTCCGTACCTATCCACGGTATTTTGAAAGATGTTTCAGTGACGCTGCATAAAAAAAGATGAAGTATTTCATTTCAATGGGATCCAATGAAGGACCGTCAGAAGAGATTATGGGCGCGGCGCTCCACAAGCTTTCTCTCATGCCTCTTCTTTCCATCGGCAAGGTATCATCTCTCTATAAAACCCCGCCGTGGGGAAAGACAGATCAGGCGGAATTCCTGAATGCCGTTATCGAAGTGGACTGGCAGGATACGCCGGAAGGACTGCTGGAACTTTTGCTGGATACAGAAAAAGCTTTCGGCCGCAGACGGATGATGAGATGGGGGCCGCGGACATTGGATCTGGATTTACTTTATGGCGAAAATGTGGAAAAACAGACGGAATTTTTAAAATTACCGCATCCTTTTTTATGGGAGCGGCTTTTTGTGCTTGTTCCTTTTGCGGAAATCATGCCTCGTTTTATCTTTAAAGGACAGGATATACAAAGCAGGATCAGGGAACTTGGCGGAGATAAGGAAATCGTGAAACAGGAAATTACAGGGAAAGGAGCGTATCCGTGGCAGACGAAATAAGAAAAATCGCTAATCTGCGGACAGAAGCGTCAGCGCCGGATTTGCCCGGCCGTGTACAAAATGAAGAATTTGTTTTTGATGAAATGATTGGCGCGGAATTGGTGCAGGAAGTATGCCGCCATAAGGATATCAGGTCTGTTGAAAAGCTTTTTTCCCTGGCAGACCCCATTATGATTTCAGGCGCAGGAGATTCGCAGAAAGCTCTTTTAACAGCGATGGCGGCGAAAGGAGACAGTCCTTCCATCATCATCGTGCCGTCTCAAAAGGATGTATTTCGATGGGATTTGCGGTTCTTTGCGCCTGATTTACATTTGTACTATTTTCCCCTGGTGGAAGAAACAGGATTCAACGTTACTTTTTCAGGAACAGAACGGCTTCGTGACCGCATGAAGGGGCTTGCAGGTCTTTTGGATGGGCACAGGGCAGCAGTGATCGCGACAGTCGTGGAAGCAGCGCAAAAAATTATCAGTCCGTCCGGTATCCTTGAGAATCTGATGACCATTCATATGGGCGAAGTTATCGAAAGAGAAATACTGGTGGGGAAGTTGATAAAACTGGGATATGAACGGGTGGATCAGGTGGAGCGGTGCGGTCATTTTTCCGTACGCGGAGATATTGTGGACATTTTTGCCATTAACGAAAGTCATCCTTTCCGTGTCGAATTTTTTGATGATGAAGTGGACGGAATCCGTGTTTTTAATGAAGATACACAGCGTTCCATTGATATAAGAGACGATATATCCATTCTTCCCGCTGTCATCCGCGGGGAACGCTCTTCTTCCATCCTGTCATACCTGAATAGCGGCAGGATATTCTATGATGAGCCGCAGCGGTGTGAAGAAGAGTTAAAGAAGTATTTCCATGAAGAAGCTGAAAATAAAGAAAAAGCTTTTGATTGGGCAGGTCTTGTAAAGACAGGGCGGTCAGGCAGGAAATATAGAAACAGGGAGATCTTGTTTTCTTTCCTGAAAAGAGATGCGGATCTTTTCAAAGTTAAAGAAACCGCAACCTGGAAGGGGCGTACCATGGTGAATTACCAGCGGCAGATTTCTCTTTTCTTCAATGACCTGACGCGTCTTTTAAAGGAAGGCTGGTCTGCGGTTATTCTCACGCCCCGCCGCTCGGAACGGAAGGAATTGGAGCAATATCTGTCGGATTACCATGTGCCTGTTTCACAAAAAGTGCAAAAAGGAAAAGTTACGTTGTACAATGGCGTCCTTTCCGGCGGCTTTGAACTGCCTGATGCGAAGATGGCTTTTATCACAGCGGGAGATATCTTCGGAAAGCAGAAGGCAAGACGGTATAAAGCCGGAGGAAAAGGAAAACAGATCCGATATTTCTCCGATCTGGAGCCGGGAGATTATGTAGTGCAGCGTGTCCATGGCATCGGAAAATATATCGGGGTAAAAACCATTGAACTGGAAGGTGTCCACAGGGACTATATTACCATCCAGTATGCCGGGGCGGACAAACTTTACCTCCCCATGGAGCAGATTGCCAGTCTTGAAAAATATATCGGTCCTGAAGGGCAGACCCCTGCTCTTCACCGTATGGGCGGTGTCCAATGGGATAAAGTACGGAGAAAAGCCAAAAAGTCGATTGAGGAACTGGCAGAAAAATTGCTGGCCGTTTACGCAGACCGTGAAATCACGGAGGGAATTTCTTTCCTTCCCGATACGGCGGAGCAGCGTGAGTTTGAGGATACGTTTCCCTTCGTGGAGACGGATGACCAGTTGGAGGCCATACAGGCGGTAAAGCGCGGTATGGAACGGCCGCAGCCCATGGATATGCTCATTTGCGGCGATGTAGGGTTCGGTAAGACAGAAGTCGCCATGCGGGCGGTTTTCAAATGCGTCATGAGCGGCTTCCAGGCGATGGTTCTTTGCCCTACAACGGTCCTGTCGAGTCAGCATTATAAAACTTTTAAGGGAAGAATGGATTCCTTCGGGATTAATATTGCTCTATTAAACCGCTTTACGACAATGCGGGAGAAAAAAGAAATACTGTCGAAACTGGCAAGCGGAGAAATGGATGTAGTCATTGGAACGCATGCCGTTCTGTCAAAAAAAATTGAATGCCGCCATCTTGGCCTTCTTGTGGTGGATGAAGAGCAGCGGTTCGGCGTTATGCAGAAAGAAAAATGGAAATCCTGGTCAAAGAAGCTGGATGTCCTTACTCTTTCGGCGACACCTATTCCCCGTACACTCCATATGAGTCTTACCGGTGTGCGGGATATGGTGGCGATGACACAGCCGCCGGCGAACCGCCATGCGATACAGACTTATGTGACAGAGTACGATGACACTATTGTGAAAGATGCTATTCTCCATGAAAAGGCACGCGGCGGACAGACCTATTTTATTTACAACCGTATAGAAAGTATACGGGCGATGGAAGCCCATTTGAGGGATATTCTGCCTTCTGATGTGACGATTGCCGTTGCTTACGGGCAGATGGACGGCAGAACATTGGAGAAAATCATGGTGGATTTCTTCGAGAAGAAATATGATGTTCTTCTTTGTACCACGATTATTGAAAATGGTGTGGACCAGCCTAACGCAAACACGATGCTCGTTTATGATGCGGATAAGCTGGGATTGTCTCAAATCTATCAGATGCGGGGACGCGTAGCCCGCTCGGAAAAAATAGCGCGTGCATGGTTTTTCTACCGCAGGGGGAAAGTCCTTTCCGAAGCAGCGGAAAAACGGTTGAATACGATCCGGGAATTTACGGAATTGGGAAGCGGATTCAAAATTGCCATGCGTGACCTGGAAATCCGAGGCGCAGGTAATCTCCTAGGTGCAGAACAGCATGGGAATATCGCAGGTGTAGGTTTTGCCACATACTGCAATATGCTGGAGGATACTGTATCACGTCTGCGGGCAGAGCGGGAAAATAAACCGGTACCCAAGAAAATGCCTGATACCACTGTGGAACTTCGCCAGGATGCCTATCTGGATGAAGACTACATCAGCAATGAGGGGCAGAAGATGGAAATTTCCCGCCGTCTTGCCGTGGCGGCATCGGAAGAGGAACTGACCGATCTTATTGATGAAGTCATAGATCGTTTCGGCAGTCCGAGCCGGCCGGCAGAAAGGCTGTTCCTGGTATCCCGTATCCGTGTGCAGGCAAGACGTCTGGGAATCGGCAGCATTCTTGATGAAGGACAGACGCTTCTCATTGTATGGGCCGATGAAGAACCGATGCGCCGCTGGAATATGAACCGGCTGCCTCATTCTTATATGTCGAAGCTTCATTTTTTGCCAGGCGCGCCTGCCCGTGTTAGAATTAAAAAGACCGATATCCAGGGAAATACTGCTAAATGGATGTCGGATTTTATAGAAGAAATAACGAAAGAAATATATTCAGGAGAAAAACGTGCGTAAAAATTCATTTATTCAGGGTGCCCTCATCTTGACCGTTGCGGGGATCATTGTGAAGTTTATCGGGGCATTCAGCAGAATTTATCTGTCAAGGCTTCTTGGCGGAGAAGGGATCGGCCTCTACCAGATGGCCTATCCCATTTATATGCTGTGCCTTTCCATCTCATCGGCAGGACTTCCCGTGGCCATTTCCATCATGGTGGCGGAAAGAAACGCGGTGAATGATTATTGGGGCGGACAGAAGGTATTCCGTATCTCTATGACGGCACTTACCCTTACGGGTATCGTATTCAGCGCTCTTTTATATTTTGGCGCGGACTGGCTCGTCCATTCAGGTGTCGTAACTGATGAGAGAGCCTATTGGTCACTCATCGCTTTATCTCCTGCGGTACTTTGTGCTACGCTTCTGGCATCGCTCCGCGGGTATTTCCAGGGTCTCCAGATGATGACGCCTACCGCTGTTTCGCAGATTGTCGAACAGCTTGTTCGTGTTGTCACAATGATTGCTCTTGCCATTGTGCTGATGCCTTACGGTTTGGAATACGGTGCGGCCGGTGCTACTTTTGGTGCGGCACCCGGTGCCTTTATCGGTATCCTTGTACTTATTGCCTGCTATTTTATGACAAAGAGCTGGCGGAGAACTGGCATCCCGGCAGGATTCTCATATAAAGCCTCTTGGTGTCGGAACGATTCTGAAACGCCTTTTGATACTGGCAGTCCCCGTTTCGCTGGCCAATATTATGCTTCCTGTTGTATCGAGTATTGATCTTTTCATCGTGCCCCGCCGCCTGGCCGTGGCAGGATTTTCCGTGGAAGAGGCGACCACGCTTTTTGGCTATTTGACAGGTATGGCGACAGCTCTCGTGAATATGCCGACTATTGTTACGGCATCCCTTGCGGCAAGTCTTGTTCCTGTTATTTCCGAGGCGGTGGCACAAAATAAGAGCGAGACGATCCTGAAACGAACGCATACCGCCATGCGGCTGGCGAACTTAATAACGATTCCTTCCTTCGTGGGGATGTGTGTCATCGCTACACCGATCTCTGCCATGCTTTACGCAATTCCTGATGCCGGTCCCTGTATTGCGGTCATGAGTTTCGGCGTGTTTCTTTTGGGCGTGCAGCAGGTCACTACGGGTGTTCTCCAGGGAATGGGAAAGACTGCTGTTCCTTTTATCAATATGGTGGTGAGCGCGGCGGTAAAAGTATTCCTTTCGTGGAATCTGACAGCGATGCCCAGCTGGGGAGTTCTTGGGGCAGCATGGGCGACAAATGCGGATTTCGGTGTGGCGGCTCTCCTGAATTTATTTTTCCTCTATAAGTATCGGCGATACATGATGGATATCATGCATACGGTTAAACTCTTTATCGCGGCAGGGATCATGGGTGCTGTTGCTTATGGCGTGTACACGGGGCTCTATGGGATAATCCATAGCAATACACTGTCTACACTGGCGGCGATTTGCGCAAGCGGCATCGTGTATTGTATGGCTGCCATCATGCTTCGTGCCGTAAAAGGTGAAGATGTGGCAAGTATACCCAAAATTGGCGGAAAAATGGCGGCACTGATTGACCGCTGCAGTATTGTAAAAAAATAGGTATAACGGCACATTTGAGATGATGTGCCGTTTTTCTATAAAGAAACGGAGTCTGTTATGCAAGATTATGTGTGTCTCATGCGTAAGCTTTTAAAAAACGGGATACTTACGGAGAAAGGTTCTTTCACTCTTATGAATGCGGAAGAGGCGGAACATATTTCTTTGCCTTTTTACGGCACGCTGATTATTACTGGTGCGGAAGATGAAGAACGACAGAAGTATATTTTTATCCGGTTGATGGAAATATGTGATGAAACGACACCGATTACTACATTAATGTATAATGGAAAAATTCTTAAACGTACAATTAAAGAGTTTAATAACAAAATTATATTTCCTGTGGAGGCAGTGATACTTAAAGCTCCAGAAATCATAAAAAAAGAGATGGAAAAATTCACTTTAAAACCGATTATTGATACGATGAAAACTCTTCGGGAACCAGGAGGGTGTCCCTGGGACCGGAGTCAGAATCATATGACGCTGCGGACATATTTTCTCCAGGAGGTATATGAAGTTATCGATGCTATCGAAGAAAATGACATATTAAATTTGAAAGAAGAATTAGGTGATGTACTTCTTCAAGTCGTTTTTCACGCGCGGATTGCAGAAGAAAATGGAGAGTTTTCTATGCAGGATGTGGTAGACGGTATCGCAAATAAAATGGTGAAACGCCATCCCTTTGTATTCGAAAAAATGAGCAAAGAAGACCTTTTTGCGGTGATTAAAAATTGGGAAAAGCGTAAAAGAAAAGAAAAAAACAGGAAATATCTGCTTTCCGGAATACCAAAATGCTTGCCAAGTCTGCTTTTAGCGTGTATAATTCAAAAGAAAGTTAGTTCTGTAGGGATTTATGACCTCATGGCTTTTCGTGAAGATGAAAAGCCGCTCTGGAGGAATGCCACTCAAAGAGAGGTACAGACAGGGAATAGAATGGGGGAAGAAAGTGCAGGAGCGTACCTTTTTGAGCTTGCCCGTGTCATGCAGGAAAAAGGAATTGATCCGGAACTTTCGTTACACTCTTTTTGTGTGAATCTCATGCGGCGCTTCAGCGAATTTGAGGACGGTATCAGAAGATGCGGATCTTTTGATGCCTTGTCTCAGGAGAGGCTGGAAGAACTGTGGCGGGAATTCAATGCGAAAGTGTAAGTTAATCCATCGGGACTACAGCGGGATTTTCCGCAGAGTTAATTAAAGGAGGATGTTTAGTTATGAACAAGACAGAACTCATCAGTGCAGTTGCCCAGACGGCAGAAATGACAAAGAAAGATTCCGAAAAAGCAGTTAAAGCGGTAATCGATGTTATTTCCCAGGCTCTTGTAAAGGGAGATAAGGTTCAGCTTATCGGTTTCGGTACATTCGAAGTCCGCCAGCGCAAAGCCCGTGAAGGCCACAACCCGGCGACCCAGAAAGCTATCAAGATTCCGGCTTCCAAGAGCCCGGCTTGGAGAGTTTCCAAACAGCTGAAAGAAAGAGTAAACTCTAAGAAAGCTGCTAAGAAAGCAAAGAAATAATTCAGCCCAAAAGCTGTGTCGAAAGAGACTGCAATCCCTCTTTCGACACGGCTTTTCGCTTGGAAGAAATAAAGATGCAGAAATACTCGAAAGGGAACCAGTCTTTCTGTGAATGATGAATAGAAGCATTATTTTACTTAAAGAAAGAGGCAGCCCTTCTGTTTTCCATCCGTTTCAGCCCATGATAAATTTCATTTTGGAGAGTTGTCGCTTATCATTCCGCAAACAGAAGGAGAGAGGTGGTTTTATTCAGTAAATGTCGATAGTACAGGTGCATTTTATTGTTTTTTTTGCTATACTGGACATAAGTATATATTTCTGTAAGTAATCGTATATTTCGGAAATTTTCTGTATACAATCTTTCTGTATGAAAGGTGTGGGGGCAATGCAGGAGCATTTAAAGATAGCTTACTCGAGAAAAGCGTTGGAAACTTTTGGTGCGGTAGAGAAAAGGGATATTGCAGATGTATTTCAAACGGATTTTACCGATGTGGCCGCTGTGGTGGTGACTGATGAGGACGGGGATGCACTACGAAATCCGCGGATCCATGCTTTTGAGATTCCTGTATTTCTGATCCTGTCGGCTGCAGGTAAAAAACATGATGAATTGATCGGGCAGGCATACAGTATTATCGATCCTACCGATGGGGATCACCATTTATATGCGCGGCAGATTGAAGGCGCCGCAGATCGATACGAGAGCGGGCTGCTGCCTCCTTTTTTCAAACAACTGATGGAATATGTGGAGCGGGGAAATACGCAGTTTGACTGTCCCGGGCATCAGGGGGGAGCTTATTTCAGAAAACATCCTGCGGGAAGAATATTCTATAATTTTTACGGCGAGAATACCTTTCGTGCCGATCTCTGCAATGCAGATGTGGCTATGGGGGATCTTCTCATTCATGAGGGCCCGGCGTTAGAGGCCCAGCGTCACGCGGCGCGTGTTTTCCATGCGGATAAGACATATTTCGTCCTTACCGGTACATCGGGGGCCAATAAGGTCGTTCTGGATGCTCTTTTAGCGCCGGGAGATATTGTTCTTTATGAAAGAAATAACCATAAATCTATCAGCTATGGCGCATTGATACAAGCAGGTGCTGTTCCGGTCTATTTAGAGACGGCGCGGAACCCCTTTGGCTCAATTGGCGGTATCTTAGAACATTGTTTCAATGAAGAATATATCCGCATGGTCATCGCGGAAAAAGATAAAAAGAAGGCGAAGGCAAAACGGCCTGTCAGAGTGGCGGTCATACAGTTGGGAAATTATGACGGCTGCATTTATAATGCCCGTCAGATTGTAGAAAAGATCGGCCATCTCTGCGATTATATCTATTTTGATTCCGCCTGGGTAGGGTATGAGCAGTTCATCCCTATGCTCCGTGACTGCAGTCCGCTGCTTTTGAATCTTGGGCCGGATGATCCGGGAATCATCGTATCCCAGTCCGTCCACAAGCATCAGGCGGGGTTTTCCATGTCATCCCAGATTCATAAAAAAGATGCGCATATTAAAGGACAGGAACGGTACTTGCCTCATAAACGCTTGAATAATTCTTTCATGGTGAATGCGTCTACATCTCCTTTTTATCAGGTCTTTGCATCGCTGGACATGAATGCCCGTATACAGGAGGGAGAAGGCGGAGCGCTTTTGTGGAAAGAATGTATGGAGCTTTCCGTGGAAGCGAGAAAGGCAGTTATCCGCAACTGCAAGTATCTGAAGCCTCTCGTTCCTCCTGTGGTTCACGGCAAGAATTGGGAAGAATGGGATACGGAAGAAATTATTAATGATATTGCTTATTTTACTTTTGAACCGGGCGGGAAATGGCATTCTTTCCAAGGATACGGAAAAGGACAGTATTTTATTGATCCCATGAAACTTCTCTTTACTACGCCGGGAATCAATGTAGAAACCGGACGGTATGAAAAGTTTGGTATTCCCGGGATCGTGCTTGCTAATTATCTCAGGGAAAATGCCGTGATTCCCGAAAAGTGCGATTTAAATGATATTCTCTTTATCATAACGCCGGCGGAAACTAAGGCGAAGATTAATAACCTGATTTCAAGGATTCTCCATTTTGAAGCGTTTGTAGATAATGATGCCCCTATGGCAAAGGTTCTTCCCAATATTTATCATACGTATCAGGATAAGTATGCAGGATATACGATTCGCCGGCTTTGCCAGGAAATGCATGATTTTTATAAGGAACGTAAGGTCAATGTCCTCCAAAAACATTTGTTTCTGAAAAACTATTTTCCCATATACAGTATGAGCCCGCAGGAAGCGAATTATGAGCTTGTCCGCGGACATGGCGAGCTGATCGATTTAGCAGAAGCGGAGGGGCGCGTGGCATTGGAAGGGGGAGTTCCTTATCCGCCGGGGGTTCCTTGCATTCAGCCGGGGGAAAAATGGTCTAAGACGGCTATTGCTTATTTCATGGCACTGGCAGAAGTATTCAATCTTTTTCCGGGTTTCACTCCGGAACTGCAGGGGGTATATATGGAGCGGGCAGCTGATGGGAAGTTCCATGTGTATGCCCAGGTACTAAAAAAGGAGTATGAAAAAATCTTATAATGGAAAAGTGAAAGACAGGCAGGCTGCATGCCGGAACTTTTTGCTGAATAGCTTTTCCCACTGAAAACCACCGGGACACAAAGCCCGGTGGTTTTCAGTGGGAAATATATCAATTTAATGGGAGATGATCAGCTTTAAGCTATTTTGCTGTTATCTTCTTTTGCTTTTTCCAAATCAAATTTGTCAGAAGCAAATCCGTAGAGGGTCCAGCCTAAGAAGGTAACAATCGCACCGTAAGTCATTGCTTCAAATCCGGAAGCATAGCATGCATAGAGACTGTAGATGGAAGCAATGAAAGCAATGAAGGTCGTTGTCTTTAATTCGCTTCCTTCGTGGCCGGCGGCTTTCATGATAACGATAATGGCGGCCATGCAGAGAAGGTAAGGAATAATATTGGTAATTGTTGCCAAATTGACCAATGTTTCAAACTGTTCATTCAGGGAAGGGCTGATAGTCATGAGGCCAAAGAGAGACTGGATGCAGGTAATTGTAACCATACCCACGATCGGTGCGCCTTTGGATGTAATCTTCTGCAGGAATGCAGGGAAGTAGCCTTCATCAGCACCGGCTTTGAATACGTTGGCGATGGTAAACTGCCAGCCAAGGAGAGAACCGAAGCAGGAGAGAACCATGAGTCCCATGATGATGTGTCCTACTGTGCCGCCGAACATGTGGGCAAATACCATTCCGAAAGGCGCAGTGGATTTCAGAAGTTCAGATGCGGGAACGATTCCGAACATGATATTTGTGGAAACGATGTAGCAGGCTGCCGCAAGGAGTGTGCCGCCAAGAACGGCTTTCGGCACATTAACTTCCGGATTGTCAACAGCATCGGCGTTGGCACAGGCGGATTCCATACCGAGGAATGCCCAAAGGGTCATGGTAATGGAGTTTGTGGCCGCTTCGCCGAAAGCCATATTATTCACATTCCAGTTGGCTATATACATATCGGTTGAGAACCAGCCCCAGCCGATAACAGCAAGTCCGATACATGGGATAATGACGCCCCATACGGTAATGGAGGAAACGCCGCCGGTATATTTCGGACCGCCGAAGTTTAGGACGGTAGCCAGCCAAAGTACGCCTATTGTGGCGATAGCCGTGAAGAGCGGATTAAGCGTGGTGCCGAGAAATCCGCAGGCGTAACCTACAGCAGAAATGGCGATCGCAGTATTTGCGAAAACCAGAGAAACGCCGTAGGTGTAATTAGCCATGAAGTTACCGGCTTTCCCAAAAGAATATTCCGCATAGCCGCCCATGCCGCCGCCTTTTTTACTGTACATGCCGCATTTGGCAAATACATAAGCCAGGCACATGGAGCCCACTGCGGTAACCAGCCAGGATACGATAGAAAGCGCGCCTACCTGGGCCAGTTTGGTAGGGAGCATGATAATGCCGGAACCCATCATGTTCACTGCTGTCAGGATGGTGAGTTGCATAACGCTCATTTTATTGCTTTGACTCATAATATTATAATCTCCTTTTATGATTTCAGGATTTGGACCGGCATGGGCAGGAACTCTTTAATCGGGTTCCTGTCTGTCGGTTCGGTATATCTTGTATAAATCGTAAACTTGCTTTCTTACTTCTTATCAAATTCCTTCTTCATGACGTAGCCGTAAGCATGTTTCTTGCCGTCTTCCGCTTCCTGGACATAAACGCCCTGGATTTCCGGAGCAAAGCCGGGAAGCTGATTAATGCCTTCTACAAGGTCAAGGAAGTATTTAACGGCAGTTTTGGACCATCTTTCACCCGGGTGGATGCAGAGTACACCTGGCGGATAGGGAAGTGCACCTTCCAGCGCGAGGCGGCCTTCCGCCTGTTCCAAGTCCACCAGTTCGCCATGTCCGCGCATGAATTCATACTGGGCTTCCTGCGGATTAATGACGTATTCCGGCAGGTAGTCATGCAGGAAGAGGTTTTTCTGAAGGGTGAAGACTTTTCTATCCTTATAAAAATCATGCATTTCCTGGCAAAGCTGGCGGATCGTATATCCTTTGTATTTGTCTTCGTAGGCTTTATAGATGGACGGAAGCACTTCAGCCATCGGAGCATCTTCATCAATCAACTTTTCAAAACGGATCAGTTTGGCAACGAGATCGTCCATCTTAGTTTTGCTTTCCGCCGGAGTCATGAGGAAAAGGATATCGTTTAAATCGCATTTTTCCGGAATGATTCCGTTTTCGCGGAGATAGTTTGCCAGGATATTGCCGGGAATACCGAATTCTTCATAGCCGCCGTTTTCAATGTCAATACCACAGGTTACGAATTGGAGTTTCATCGGGTCGATGAAATACTGTCCTTTGCCGTATCCTTCAAAGCCATGCCACTTGGCGCCCGGTTCAAATGCCCAGTAATCCATATCGTTTGCCATCTTTTCCGTATCGCCGTCTTCCCATTTTTTGCCGTTTACAACAGGCGGAACGAGAGGACGGATATAGTGGCAGTTGCGGAGAATCTGCTTACGTGTTTCGATAACGGTTTTAACAGCTTCTACCCACAGTTTTTTACCTGCTTCGCCTTCATGCATTTTTGCATTTACGTCAAGTGCGGCAAAGAGCTGGTACAGCGGAGATGTAGAGGCATGCATCATGAATGCGTTGTTCACCCGTTTATGCGGTACATAACGATCTTGTCCTTTAATGTGGGAGTCTTTCTTGTGTACCTGGGAAGTCATGGAGAAACCTGCCTGCTGTTTGTGGACGGACTGGGTAACGAAAATCCCCGGATCTTCCGGTCCAAGCTCTAAAAGCAGCGGACTGCAGTCTTTCATCATCGGAATGAACTGCTCATACCCTACCCAGGCGGAATCGAAGAATATGTAGTCGCAGAGATGGCCGATTTTGTCGACAACCTGACGGGCATTATAAATGCAGCCGTCATATGTGCCGAGCTGGATGACCGCCATGCGGATCGGACGTTTTGCTTTCGCTTTTACGGGATCTTTTTCGGCAACGAGTTTGCGGATATATTCTTCGTCAAAGCAGTGTTCAAGAATGCCGCCGATAGAACCGAAAGCGTTTCGCGCCGTTTCCAGATATACCGGGGTGGCGCCGGCGAGAACAAGAGCACCATGGTCTATAGATTTGTGGTTATTTCTGTCGAAGAGGACAATATCACCAGGAGCGAGAACCGCATTTAAAACAACTTTATTGGAGGTAGATGTCCCGTTCAGTACGAAATATGTTTTGTCGGCATTGTATACACGGGCTGCATGTTTTTGCGCAGACAGAGCAGGACCTTCATGAATGAGGAGATCACCCAATGCGACATCCGCATTGCAGAGATCGGCGCGGAATGTATTCTCACCGAAGAAATCGTAAAAAGCGCGGCCTGCCGGATGTTTACGGAAGAAAGCACCGCCTTGGTGGCCGGGGCAGTCGAACTGGGAATATCCGTTTTCAACATACTTCTCTAAGTCTTTAAAAAAGGGAGGAAGTACATTTTCTTCATAATGGGCTGCAGCGCTTTCAATCTGGCGGGAATAAAAATCGTGATCAGTCTCATTTAAATCAATGACGCGGTATACCTGTTTGATTATTTCATCGCTTACGTGGCTGTCTGCATCTTTAATAAGCATGACAGGAATTTTAAAAGCGCCAATCATTTCATTTTTCAGCACATCAGAATCTTGTTCGGTAATGACAACAGCAGCCACGTCAGTGTAGTCTGTATTGTTTACATCGATGATTTCGCGGCCATCAACGGCGCCGAAAGCTTGGAGAGCATTTTCCGAATAAGCGATCTTTAGTTTTTTCACAGTAATAACCTCCTAAACAAATAACTTAGAAACACAGATCCGCAATGTACTCGTCCGTGTGCACTTCGGTGAGTCACTCTGCGGTTATGCCCTTCTGGGGAGCATGTGTTTTCGACATCTTCATCATAGGATAGATTTTAATACTATTCCAATACCATTTTATAAGGAAAATATCCATTTGGTATATCTAATATCATAAAAGATATTTATAAATAATTAATCACAAAATAATGTATAAAAAGTTATTATTAAATATTCAATAAATTAAATATTATTCCAAAATATATAT
>ERZ772971.443-NODE-443-length-26278-cov-3.342943_pt1 | contig 26278 bp, 21 predicted proteins | sample MGYA00511943_ERZ772971 | MGnify/ENA primary metagenome ERZ772971 (study PRJEB29015, sample SAMEA2737929) | human oral metagenome | biome: human oral; feature: human-associated habitat; material: dental | place: China | collected 2144 ... | reverse complement strand
TCTTTCTCCTAATTCTTCTATGTTTATTTTCTTCTTAACAGTGGCTTTTTTCTTGGGTGTTGCAGCTCCTAAACTTTTACTGATAACTTTTGGTGAGGAAGTCTTTGTCTTACTTTTAACTGTTGCGGGCATAATATTGAGTGTTTTTTGTTAGGGCAAAATTACAAATAATATTTTGCATTGTCAAATTTGATTAATCTTTTATTAACTTTTTCATTGATAGGTTGGTCAATTCGGTGATTAAATCTATTCCTTGAGCGATTGTCCAATCGTAATAGTCCTGTAGGGCGACTTCTTTTTTAATTGAAAGAATCTTCCCCTCAGCATCTTGCGATCCGGACTTCATCGTCTGGTAAAGTGCCTTCAGAAGGGCGTACTCTTTGCGGTTGTCTGTTGTGCTCATCTGATTTTTGGCACGCTCGGTAGCTGCTTCTAACATTGTAGCTCGCTTTTCATCGGTATAGGTGGCATAGTAGGGAGTAAGCATCCCCAGTGTGTATAAGGCATCGTATAACGGCACTGCTAATACGGGTAAGGCTCCTGTGTCTCTGTATTCCTGAAAGCTGCTTATCAGCCAGCGACGAGTTCTAAATTCTTTTTCCTCTTCTGTTATCATTTTTTCTGTTGCTTTTTCTGAGATGCTAATGTTATGCTCTATTTGTGTTTTTCGCTTCCATTCAATATATTTGTTCAGCACTGTAGAAACGTAGGACACATCGAAGAACTGGAAATGGTCGGTTACGGTGTCAAATTCGCCACTTCTGTCCATCTGAAAGGCTTTGTATATGTCTTGGAAAGAAAGTCCGGAGAAACGGCTAAAAACAACGTTCCATATTTCTTGTTTTTGCAAGGGGTCTATTTGCCCCTTTACGCCTACTAAGGCGGCTATGCGTGTGAAAAGGAGTCCGAAGGTAGGGGCTACTTCTTCTTGGTTTAGGTACTTAATGCGTGGGTACTGGTGAGCTGTTTTAGCTATCGCCAGAGGTGTGAGCGCCCCAACCTGTGCTATTGTGTCTAATATCCTCTGCTGTTTGTCGTCCAGCAATGTAGGGAGGCTTGCTGCTGGGTGATGTGTAATTGTTTGTGGGGGTAATGATGTTTCCATTGGTGTCTATTGTTATTTGTTCTTGTTGTTTGCGTTTGGCCTCCCAAGTGCGTACAGCGGCCTTCCAGTCTTTCATTGGTTGGGCTCCCACCTTCCAGCCTTTCGAGGCGTAGAAGTTGCAAAATACCTCTCCGGATATGCCGTTAGCACGCTCATTGCAATAAGCTTGTACCATTGCTGGTGTGGGAGGAGTAAAACGGTTTTTCTCAGGAGGGGGGCGGGCGCAACTGGGGGGAGGTTTCTTTTTTTCTCTATTTCTTCTATCAAAGCTCTCTTAGAGTGAAATAGCGTTTTCTTTCTTTTTTCATATTTTTTCTCCTTTCTTAGTGTCAGCCTATTTTATGATATGGCATCGGGGCAAGGGAAGGAATAAAACTGAAGAAAGTAGTTTAAAGGAAACTTTTTTTGTTTATTAAGTTTTTTTGATATACCTTTGCCGCCGATTTAGAAAAAACGACAAATGGATTTAATTAAACTTTCTATCAAACGTCCTAGTGTTCTAATAGTAATGCTTACGCTATTATTATTAGGGGGCTTTTATTCTTATAAACTATTGAACTACGAACTTATCCCTAAGTTTGAAGTGAATGTGGTAACTATCTCTACAGTCTATGCAGGAGCTTCGCCTTCGGAAATAGAGAGTACTATTACTAAACGGATTGAAGATGCGGTTTCTGCTTTAGAGAACATCAAAAAAATACAATCCTATTCATATGAGAGTCTGTCGGTAGTAGTGGTACAGCTTACTAATGATGCTAATGTAGATAATACCCTCAATGAGGCACAGCGCAAGATTAATGCTATCCGTGCCTACTTGCCTACTGATGCTAAAGAACCTTCGCTTAGTAAATTCTCACTTTCAGATCTTCCTATCATTTCTATTGGGGTGACCTCTAATTTGTCTTCGCAAGAATTGTATGATTTGGTAGATAAGAAGATACAGCCTGAACTTTCGCGTGTGCAGGGAGTTGCCCAAGTGAATATCATTGGGGGGCGCAAACGCGAAATACGCGTGAGTATTGATGCTAAGAAACTGGAAGGTTATGGACTTTCTATAGGACAAGTGCAACAGCTTATTGCAGCTTCTAACTTAGAGATACCTGCAGGAAAGCTCAAAACACGTGAAAATAGCACTTCTATACGTCTGTTGGGTAAAATTCAAGATGTAGAGCAGTTGCGTAACCTTACCTTAGCTTCTCAAAACGGGATAGAGATACGCCTTTCGGATGTTGCTGATGTGCAAGATACGGAAGAAGAGGCTACCAAAATAGCCCGCATAAACCAAGAGAATACTCTTTTGTTACAGGTACTCAAACAAACTGATGCCAATGCAGTATCGGTGAGTGAATTGGTACGCAAAAAGATGCAACAAATAGAAGAAAACTACAAGAATGAGAATGTTAAGCTACTATTGGCTCAAGATACTAGTGAATTTACCCTACACGCAGCCAACTCAGTAATGTTTGACCTTATTTTAGCCATTGTCTTGGTTGCTGTGGTGATGTTCTTCTTCTTGCATAGTTTGCGCAATGCCCTTATTGTGATGGTGTCTATTCCTACCTCGCTGATTGCTGCCTTTATAGGTATGTATTTCTTTGGCTTTACACTAAATATGATGAGTTTGGTGGCTCTCTCGTTGGTGGTAGGTATCTTGGTAGATGATGCTATTGTGGTATTGGAGAACATACACCGCCATATGGAGATGGGCAAGAACAAAGCACGTGCTGCCTTTGATGGCTCAAAAGAAATTGTACTGACCGTTATGGCTATTACTTTGGTGATTGTAGTGGTATTTGTGCCTATTTCTATCGGTAATTCTATAGTAGTGAAAATCGTACGTGAGTTCTGTTTGACGGTGGCCATTGCTACAATGCTTTCTTTGCTAATGTCGTTTACAGTAGTGCCTTGGTTATATTCACGTTTTGGTAAATTGGAGCACGCTAATCCTAACTCTCTATTAGGAAAGATTACAATAGGATTTGAGGGGTATCTCAAACGTTTTACTCAGTTCTTCTCAGACTTGTTATTATGGGTGTTTGCTAATAAGTGGAAAACGATTATCTTAGTATTCTTCCTCTTCGTGGGGTCTTGTTCTCTCATTCCAACAGGTTTTATAGGGGCAGACTTTATGCCTCCTATGGATAGAGGTAAGTTCTTAGTACAGTTTGAGCTCAATAAGGATGCTTCGTTGGAACAAACCAACTTCATTACACAGAAAGCTGAAAATTACTTGAGAAATCTGAAAGTGGAAGGTACAGATAAGCTTTTGGTAGAAAGTATGATTACTACTGTGGGGCAGTCTACTAGTGGTATGGGAGGAACCCAAGCTACAGCTTACAAATCGGAAATACAGCTTACCCTCATAGATAAGAAGGAGCGCAGTGAATCTACTAATGTGATAGCTGCAAAACTGAAACGAGAACTAAGTCAGTATTTGGTTGATGCCAAAGTGAAAACCGTACCTGTAGGAATGATGGGAGCTGAGCAAGCCCCTATAGACTTGGTGGTTACTTCTGATAACGTAACATTGGCACAAGAGTATGCAGAGAAGGCTGCAGCTCTACTTAAGACTATTGAAGGAGCTACTGAAGTAAAACTCACTTCGGAAGCTGGTAACCCTGAAATAAATGTGCAGTTAGACCGGGACAAGATGACACTATTAGGGCTAAATGTAGCTACTGTGGGTACTACTATGCGTACTGCTTTCAATGGTAATGACGATAGCAAATTCCGCACAGGTGATTCAGAGTATAATATCAACATAGTGTTCCAAGATGGCAATCGCCAGTCGGTAGCTGATGTAGAGGATATGATGTTTATCAACACAATGGGGCAACAGATAAAGCTATCGCAATTTGCTGAGATAACTTATGCTTCAGGGCCTACACAGTTAGAGCGTTACGACAAGTCGCCATCGGTAAATGTACAGGCACAAACCGTAGGTCGCCCTACAGGTACTGTGGTATCAGAATGGAAAGACAAATTGGAAACGCTGCAAAAACCTGCGAACATACACTTCTCTTTTGCAGGCGATCAAGAGATGCAAGATGAGGGATTTGGTACTATATTCGTATCGCTATTTGCAGCTATCCTATTGGTGTATATGGTGATGGTGGTGCTGTATGACAGTTTCTCTCGTCCGTTTGTGGTGTTGTTCTCTATCCCGCTCTCTTTCATTGGAGCTCTTATCGCATTGGCATTGGCCAATATGTCGCTCAATATCTTTACACTTTTGGGTATCATTATGCTTATTGGATTGGTAGCTAAGAACGCAATTATGCTGGTAGACTTTGCTAACCACCGGAAGGAGGAGGGAGAGGATACCGTAACTGCATTGATACAAGCCAATCACGCACGTTTTCGACCTATCTTGATGACTACTATTGCAATGGTGGCTGGTATGATTCCTTTGGCTATAGCAAGTAGTGCTGGGGCTGAGGTAAATAACGCTTTGGCTATCGTAATCATTGGGGGGCTTATTTCTTCTCTTTTCCTTACCCTTATCATTGTGCCTTTGGTGTATTTGGTTTTTGATACTATAGGTAAACGCTTTGGAAAAGGTGTTAAAACTGATTATGAAAAACTCATAATTGCAGACTACGAACACAGAGAAGTCAAAGGAGAACACGAATTGTAAAACAGGTTTTAATTAGTAAAGGCTGTCTGACGAAAAGGTCAGACAGCCTTTTTTTTGCTTAGTAGGGGAATTTACTGCTTAACTACTATAAAATAGTACAATTGAGGAATCTTTCTGCCTCCACTGTGTCTCCACTGTTCCTTCACTCTAGCTATACTTTTCTTCTCTGTTTTGTGTGTTGAGTTTTTTTCTGCTATTCTTTGTTTTTTTAGAAAAGTGTTTTTTTGAGTTATTTTTATATTAGGTTAATGGAACTTAGCCAGTTCTAATAATAAGTGCATTTTTTAAGAGGTGTTTTGGAGTAATTTTTTGTTATTCATTATACATCATTCGCAATAAATTTATTATCTTTGCCCCCTATAAACCGTTAGATTATTTTTTATGAAGAAAGTCAGTATGACACTGTTGGCTCTTCTGCTACTTGTGCCTGTAGCAAAGGCTGACGAAGGGATGTGGTTTTTGATGTTTATAGAACGCTTAAACCAAAGAGATATGCAGAAATTGGGCTTGCAGCTCACTGCACAAGAAATTTACAGTATTAACCACAACAGCCTTAAAGACGCTATTGTACAATTCAATGGGGGATGTACGGCAAGCATTATTTCTAAAGATGGGTTGGTTCTTACTAATCACCATTGTGGCTATGGCAATATAGCGCAGCTTTCTACTCCAGAGAACAACCACCTCAAAAATGGTTTCTGGGCACGTTCGCACGCTGAAGAATTGTCTCCTAAACAATCGTTTGTACGCTTTTTTGTACGTATGGACAATGTAACGGAGCGTATGCTATCGGTAGTGAAACCTACAATGACTGAAAAAGAGCGCGAGGCTGCTCTAAATCAAGAGATGGCTAAAATACAACAGGAAAACAGCGAAGGTGGGAAGTATGTAGTATCGGTACGTCCGTTTTTTCAAGGTAATGAGTATTACTATTTTGTATACCAAGATTTTAAAGATGTACGCCTAGTAGGGACTCCACCAGAGAGCATTGGCAAATTTGGAGGGGATACTGATAATTGGGAATGGCCAAGACAGACAGGGGACTTTTCTCTTTTCCGTGTATATACTGACAAAGATGGGAATGCGGCAGATTATTCGCCTAACAATATTCCGATGAAAGCCAAACGCTACCTAAAAGTGAGCTTGAAGGGTGTAGCGGATAAGGATTTTGCAATGATTATGGGGTACCCAGGGCGTACTAATCGTTGGGAAAGTTCGTATTGGGTAGATCAGAATGTGCAATACGCATATCCTGCATGGGTGGCAGCTTCTAAAACCGCGATGGATGCAATGAAGCGCTTTATGGATAAAGATGATGCTGTGCGTTTGCAGTATGCTTCTCAATATTCTAGCATTGCTAACTACTGGAAGAACCGTCAAGGGATGATTGATGCTCTTACGGCTCATAAAACAGCCGCTACTAAGCGCAAAGCAGAAGCTAAGTTTGCTAAATGGGCTAGGAGGGCTGAAAACAAAGCCGAATATGGCGAGGTGTTAAATACGTTGTCTAACTATTTTGCCAAAACTAATCTTAAATCGGCAGATGACAATTACTTAGGAATTTTATGGCGTGCTTCATTTCTTATAAAGATGCCTTCTAGGCATTTGAATCTCATCAGTGCAGCTAAACGCGGTGGGGTACCTGAAGCAGAGATGCAAAAGAGATTAGAAGTTCTTTTGGCAGAGTATGACAAGGTGAACTTGGAGGTGGAAAAAGCTATTCTTGCTGATTTGCTACAGTTGTATTTTGAGAAAGGTAGCCAGCTGACTTCTGAACAGCGCATTCTTGCAGCACAGTACAAAGGCAACTTTGGTCAGTATGTAGAAAACCTTTTGTCTAATAGTATTTACCGCAATAAGCAGGCTGTTTTGGCAGGTAGTACACAAGAAGTGAGTCTGTTGGAACAAGACCCTTTGTTGCATCTTTCGGAAACTCTTTTTGAAAATTTCAGAAACCCTTCTCAAGAGATGTTGACACTTCAAGATAAGTATGCTAAGGCTTATCGCACTTTTGTAAAAGGGATGCGTGAGGCTAAAGTGAGTACTATTTTGTATCCTGATGCTAACTCTACTTTGCGTCTTACTTACGGAACCGTAAAACCTTTGCCTGCTGACAAGCGCAATACTGATGTGAAGAATAACTACTATACAACTTTCCATACCCTAATGGCAAAATATAAGAAAGATGATGCTGAATTTGATATGCCACAGCGTATGCTGGATCTCTACCAGAAGAAAGAATTTGGCCGCTATGCTGACAAGGAAGGTAAAATGAGAGTGAACTTTTTGACCAATAATGACATAACAGGAGGAAACTCTGGCTCTCCTGTTATGAATGGCAAAGGAGAGTTGATAGGGCTTGCTTTTGATGGAAATATAGAAGCAATGGCAGGCGATGTGATTTTTGACAAGAAACTACAGCGCACTATCAATGTGGATATTAGGTATGTGCTTTGGGTAATAGATATTTACGCAGGGGCTAAGAATATCATTGACGAGATTGAAATAGTAAAATAAGTTTTTAGGTGTTAGCAAAACTATGCTAACACCTAAAATTTAAGTGTCTATTTTCTAAAGTTCACATTCAAAACAAAGTTTCTGACCGGTCTCGGGCTTTAAAATTAAAAACACAATGTCATTATCAAGTTACACTAAAGAATTCAGATATAATTTTAAAATAGCCTACCCTGTGATTTTGGGGATGCTTGGGCATACCCTTGTGGGGTTTGTAGACAACGTGATGGTGGGCAAGGTAGGTATTACCGAATTGGGGGCGGCAGCCTTGGGCAATACGGCTATTTTTATTGCTATGTCTTTTGGCATAGGCTTTTCTATTGTTATCACTTCTCTGGTAGCAATGGCTGACGAAGCAGGCGATAAAGAAAATGCTCAGTCCATTTTGAACCACGGAATGGTGCTGAATGTTATCTTGGGAGTAGTACTTTTTTTGTTGCTCTTCACTGTTGAACCTGTGATGCGCATTACGGGGCAGAGCGAAAATGTAATAGCTTTGGCAGTTCCTTATACTCACTTAGTAGCTTTTTCGTTGATTCCCTTAGGTATTTTTACTACCTTAAAACAATTTGCTGATGGTCTTTCGCTGACCAAATATGCTATGTATGTAACTCTTCTGGCTAATGTGGTGAATGTCTTTTTCAACTATCTTTTCATCTATGGTCATTGGGGATGCCCTAAGATGGGTGTGTTAGGAGCAGGGATAGGCACCCTTATTTCGCGTGTAGTGATGCCTATAATGCTGTTTTTTATGCTGAAACGTCTTTCTAAGACGCGAGAGTATATGCAGAACATCAGTTTCAAAAATATGCAAACAGCAATGTTCAAGAAGATCTCTGCTCTTGGTTTTCCAACAGCAATGCAGATGATTTTTGAAACAGGTATTTTCACGGCAGCGATTTGGATAAGTGGAATGTTAGGGGAGAATCATCTTTCGGCCAATCAAATAGCGTTGAACTTGGCTAGTATGACTTTTATGGTAGCTAATGGCTTGGGTATTACAGCTATGATACGTGTAGGCAATCAGTTAGGAGCAAGGAACTATGCCAATTTGCGCAGAGTGGCTATTTCGGTATTTTTGTTGGTGCTCTGTACCCAAATTTTCTTTGCCCTGCTATTGGCTGTGTTGCGCACTTGGTTGCCTTCGTTGTATTTAGAAATGGATAATGTAGAAAAGATGGCTAATAATGCTATAGTAATAGGAGAGGCGGCTAACCTTTTGCTTATTGCAGCAATCTTCCAGATTTCGGACGGTTTGCAGGTAACAGCTTTGGGAGCTTTGCGTGGTGTACAAGATGCCAAAATACCTATGTACATAACCTTTGTAGCTTATTGGCTAATAGCTTTCCCTATTCTATATGTGCTTGGAATCTATACTTCGTTGGGTACTATGGGTATCTGGATAGGGCTCCTAATAGGACTTACTGCAGCAGCTGTTTGCCTATTGTATAGGTTCAACCGCATTAGTTTGCGTCTTATAGCTAATAGACACAGAGGTGATTAACTAATTTGTCAGTTTGCAAAATTAGTTAATTGGCAAAATATCATTATCTTTGCACACTTTTTAAATTTAAAAGAACAATATGAAAGCAGGAATTGTAGGACTGCCCAACGTGGGGAAGTCTACTTTATTTAATTGTTTATCAAATGCAAAAGCACAAAGTGCTAACTTCCCATTTTGTACTATTGAGCCCAACTTGGGCGTAGTGAATGTACCCGATCCCCGCTTGGAAAAGCTTGAAACTCTTGTTAAACCTGAACGAGTACTGCCTGCAACGGTAGAAATTGTAGATATTGCAGGTTTGGTGAAAGGGGCGAGCAAAGGAGAAGGTTTAGGAAATCAGTTTTTGGGAAACATACGTGAGTGCAATGCTATTATCCACGTGTTGCGGTGTTTTGAAAATGATAATATTGTACACGTAGATGGCAGTGTGAACCCTATACGCGACAAGGAAACTATTGATATAGAGCTACAACTGAAAGACCTTGAAACAGTAGAGAAACGCTTGGAGAAAGTAACACGTGCTGCTAAAGCAGGCGATAAGAAAGCTGCTAAGGAGATGGAACTGCTGAACCGAGTGAAAGAAGCTCTACTAACGGGCGTTTCGGCACGCGCTGTACAAGTGAATGAGGAAGAGAAAGAGTTGTTGGACACTTTTCAATTACTCACTACTAAACCTGTATTATACGTGTGCAACGTAGATGAAAAATCGGCTAAGAGTGGCAATGCTTATGTTGAGCAAGTGAAAGAAGCCGTAAAAGGAGAAGAGGCAGAAGTGATTGTTCTTGCAGTGGCTACTGAGGCAGATATTACTGAGTTAGAGAGCTATGAAGAACGCCAAATGTTTTTGGAAGATATAGGTTTGGAAGAACCAGGAGCTTCTAAATTGATACGTGCTGCCTACCATTTGCTAAATCTGCAAACCTATTTTACAGCAGGAGTGAAAGAAGTCCGCGCTTGGACAATTCATAAAGGAGATACCGCTCCACAAGCAGCAGGGGTGATTCACACAGACTTTGAAAAGGGTTTTATTCGCGCTGAAGTTATTAGCTATGATGATTTTGTGGCATACGGCAGTGAAACCAAAGTGAAGGAAGCTGGCAAGATGCGCGTAGAAGGAAAAGAATACATAGTAAAAGATGGTGATATAATGCACTTCCGTTTCAACGTATAAAAAAAGTCGGTAAGCAGATTCCCATCGCTTACCGACAAAATAATTCTAAATTAAATAATCATCAACTTGAAAGATTACTCTTTCAAATCGGGGCAAAGTTAAGGACATATTCTATTAGAAACAATATAAATTAATAATTAAAGGCAAGGGGAGTATCATTAAAATCTATGTTTTAGATTTGATATTGCTAATTGCCAATAATTTTGTACTTTTGCCGAGTCTGACAGAAAAACTAAAAGTTCATTATATGAGAAAAAAAATTGTAGCAGGAAACTGGAAAATGAATAACGATCTCAACAAATCGTTAGCACTCATTTCCGACCTATTGAAAAAAGTGCCTCAAACCAGTGCAGAGGTAATGATTGCGCCTACTTTTGTAAATCTTATTCCAGCAATGGAAGCAACCAAAGGTAGCCACATAGAAGTAATTGCACAGAATATGCACTTTGCTGAAAATGGTGCTTATACAGGTGAAATTTCAGCAGAAATGTTAGGTAGTATTGGTGTAAAAACTACTATTTTAGGACACTCTGAGCGTCGTGCTTACTTCAATGAAACAGATGAAAGTTTGGCTAAAAAAGTAGACACTGCATTAAAACACAATATGCGTGTAGTATTTTGCATCGGAGAAGAATTGGCTGACCGCAAGGCTAACAAGCATTTTGAAGTAGTGGGAACCCAAATTAAGAATGGTTTGTTCCACTTGCCAGCAGAAGCTTGGCAGCATATAGTGTTGGCTTACGAACCTGTTTGGGCAATAGGTACAGGTGAGACAGCTTCTCCTGAACAAGCACAGGAAATACACCACTTCATTCGTCAAACCATCGCAGACAAGTATGGTAAAGAGGTAGCAGATAAAGTGTCTATCCTTTACGGAGGTAGTGTAAAACCAGACAATGCTAAAGAAATCTTTGCTAAAGAAGATGTAGATGGAGGACTTATAGGGGGAGCAGCCCTAAAAGCAGATGATTTTGTAAATATCATCAAAAGTATTTAAATTATTGTTATTCAGCAAAGAGACTGCCTAAAAATCTTTGGGCAGCCTCTTCTTTTATGTTTAAATAAATGTTACAAAACGATATATTTCTCAGGGTATTGAACGGAAAAGTTACCGAACGCCCACCTGTATGGATGATGCGCCAAGCAGGACGCTATTTGCCTGAATTTAGAGCTTTGCGCGATAAATATGATTTTTTCACGCGTTGTAAGACACCTGAATTGGCGGCTGAAATCACTGTACAACCCGTAGACATAGTAGGGGTAGATGCGGCTATTCTCTTTTCTGATATTTTAGTTGTTCCTCAAGCGATGAACATAGAGGTGGAGATGAAAAAAGGAGTAGGGCCTTGGTTGCCCCATCCTATTCGAACTGGCCAAGAAGTGGCACAAGTAGTAGTGCCAGATATAGAAGAGAGCTTGGGTTATGTGATGGAAGCTATAAAGTTAACCAAACAGATGCTTGCTGATAGAGTACCTCTCATTGGTTTTGCAGGCTCTCCTTGGACGATATTCTGTTATGTGGTAGAAGGTTCTGGTTCTCGCGATTTTGCCACAGCTAAAGAGCTTTGTTTTAGCCAGCCTGCACTAGCACATACACTATTGCAGAAAATTACAGAAACTACTATTCTTTACTTGAAAGAAAAAGTGAAAGCAGGAGTAGATGCTGTACAGCTATTTGATAGTTGGGGAGGTGTTTTGTCGCCTTCTGATTACACTACTTTCTCTTGGCAATACCTCAACCAGATAGTAGAAGCTTTGGCTCCTCTGACAAAAGTGATAGTTTTTGCCAAGGGTTGTTGGTTTGCACTGCCTGAAATGGCAGCTTCTAAAGCAGCTGCTTTGGGCGTAGACTGGACATGTTCTCCACAACAAGCGAGAATACTGACAGGAGAGAAAAAGGTACTACAAGGAAACTTAGACCCTTCGTGCCTTTTAGCTCCTCCTGCTGAGATTAAGAAAAGAGTGAGAGAGATGATTCAGGCTTTTGGTAGTGCACATTACATAGCTAACTTAGGACATGGCATTCTACCTAATGTACCTGTAGAGAATGCTAAAGCATTTGTAGAAGCAGTAAAAGAATATCGTTTATAAGAAATTATGAAACTAAAACATGCACTCCTTATAATCCTATTGGTACTCATCATAGACCAATGGAGCAAAATATACATCAAAACGCATTTTGTGCTGAACGAAGCTGTAACAGTATTTAGTTGGTTTCAAATCTACTTTGTAGAAAATGAAGGAGCAGCTTGGGGAACTAAAATCCCAGGCGAATACGGCAAACTTATTCTTACGCTCTTTCGCATAGTAGCAGTAATAGGTATTGGGTATTGGCTTATTGCAGCTGTAAAAAAGCAGCAGTCTAATATTCTTATTCTTTGCATCTCGCTTATTTTAGCAGGAGCCCTGGGAAATATTATTGATTCGGTATTCTATGGTGTTATTTTTGATCATAGTTATGACAATGTAGCTACTCTTTTCTCTAATAACCCTTATGGAACCTTTTTGCACGGGAAAGTAGTAGATATGTTCTATTTCCCGCTTATAGACACCACTTTCCCTAGCTGGTTCCCTAAATGGGGTGGTATGCGTTTCCGCTTTTTTGAACCTGTCTTTAATGTTGCTGATGCGGCCATCAGTGTCTCTGTGATGCTTATGATTATCTTTTCTAAGAAAGTTTTTAAGAATTAGAAAAGACAGAGTAGGATTTACTCTTCTATCCATAAGGATGATAGCTGACTTTATGAAACAAACTTTGCTAAAGGTATTAACTTTGGCAAAGTTTGTTTTTTTATTGGGGGAATAATTAATGGTACTTGAAGAGAAAATAAAAGTGAAAATTGTTTTGAGTTTTTGTAAAAAGCCCGTACCTTTGCCTCATTATAAAAAATAAGATTATATGAAAAGAATCATTTTAACTGCGCTATGTGCAGGGATGTTAGGCATTTGCCATGCACAGAAAATTAATTTAAACAAGGCTGTAAATGCAGCTTCTCAAGGAGCAAAGGCCTTGAAATTTAGCAATGAAGATGCTAAAAGACTATCAAAAGAATCTGTAGATTGGATGGATGCTCATAACCCTGTGGCTGATAAGAAGAGCCCATATACAAAACGTCTGAATCGCTTGTTTGACAAACATAAGAGCGAAGATGGCCTTGAGCTAAACTACAAGGTTTACAAGGTGATAGATATCAATGCTTTTGCTTGTGCCGATGGTAGTGTACGTGTGTTTTCATCGTTAATGGACTTAATGACTGACAACGAGCTTTTAGCCATTATAGGGCACGAAATAGGTCACGTGAAGAATGAAGATACTAAGGACGCTATTAAGGCGGCCTATACACGTGCCGCTGTACAAGAAGCCGGAGCAGCAGCCTCAGGAGTGGTAAGAGCACTTAGCCAAACTGAATTGGGTGAGATGGCTAATGCTATGTTGGACGCTAAACACAGTAAGAAGCAGGAATCGCAAGCTGATGAGTATGCTTATAACTTTATGAAGAAACACGGCTATGATGTAGTGGCAGTGTATACGGCATTTAAAAAGATGGCTTTGCTCTCAAGTGGAGAAACTGAAAGTAAATTTCAAAAGATGATGAGCTCTCACCCTGATAGTGAGAAGAGAGCTGAAGCGGCCAAGAAACGGGCTATTAAGGATGGGTTATGGAAAGATCCTGGACAAGTAACTCTGCCTACTACACCTATCAAATAGTTTGACCGCACTGTTTTTAGAATGAGAAAAACAAAGAAAAAAACGCCTCGTATTTCCCATAAATCTAAAACACAATGGAGCACAAAATTGGTTGTGCTGCTTTTGTGTCTTTTATCAGTGGGAATAGGAGGCGTTTTTTATGTCAGAAATTATTATCCTGCCCTTTACCAGAAAATGCTTAACCGCCTATCTGCTCGCAAGGTGAACACTCTTTACGAACAGCAACGCATTGATAGAATTGTAGGCTTGCACCTAGAGAAAGTGTTTGGAATAGACTTGTCGCATTACCAAGAGAGGGAAGAGATTGCGTGGGACAGTCTTTACATAATGCGAGGAAAAGAGCGTTACCCTTTGCAATTTGCTGTTTTTAGGGCAACGATGGGCAATGAGGCCACTGATAATAATTTTGCGCACTTTTGGGAAACAGCTAAAGAACGAGGTATTGTAAGAGGAGCCTACCATTACTATCGACCAGATGAAGACCCTGTGAAGCAAGCTGTTTCGTACTTAAGGAATGCTCCGTTAGAAAAGGGAGATTTTTTACCTATCTTAGATGTAGAAAAGCTTCCCAAAAATAAGACAAAGGAACAGTTTCTAGAAGAAATAGGACAGTGGCTCTCTCTTGTGGAGCAATATTATCAGCGCAAACCTATATTATATACATATATTAACTTCTATGAAACGCATTTGTACCCTAGATTTAAGGATTATCCTCTATGGGTAGCCAACTATAACAATGTTTCAGTACCTACAAGACTCTTTGAGTGGGAGCTATGGCAGTTTACAGAGAATGGTATTACTGCAGGCGCACGGGTTAAGATAGACTTTAATGTTTTTAATGGAAGCAAGAAAGACCTGCAAAAGTTATTATTATGAGAACAAAGAAAGAGCTCAGAGAGTTTTATAAACAAAAGCGTGCAGCTTTACTTCCTGAAGTATGTGCAGAAAAAAGTAGCTTGTTAGCCAACCAGTTGTTGCATCTGCCTACTATATGGCAGCATAGCACTTATCATTTGTTTCTTTCAATAGAACGATTGGCTGAGGTAGACACACAACCTATATTGGACATTCTCAATAGTAAGAACAAGCGGGTAGTAATCCCCAAAATGGATACTGCCAATCGAACATTGACTTCTATTTTACTTACCGATGAGACACTGTTATTGCCTAATGCGTGGGGAATACCAGAACCTGAAAAAGGCTGTGAAATACCACCTGAGCAAGTGGAGGTAGTATTTGTACCGCTATTGGCCTATGATAGGTGCGGCAACCGTATAGGCTATGGAGGTGGCTATTACGACCGCTTTTTGCATATATGTAGGCCAGAGACCCTCAAGATAGGACTTTCGTTCTTTCCTCCAGAAGAGGATTTTTCAGCTATGATTACTTCTACCGATGTCTCTTTGAACTATGTGATTAGTCCTGAAAAGATTTTTGAGTTCAATTAACTTCTTATGATGTATGTACCTACAGCATCAACAATAAGGCTAAGTACGGACTTCTTTTTCTTTCAAACTATTTTAGTTTTCAATAACAAAAAAGCTGTCTGAGAACAACAATTCTCAGACAGCTTTTTTATTGCTCATTTCTTATTATAAACTTTTTAAGAGAAAAGGCTGCCTAAAACTTTGTTTCAGACAGCCTTTTATTATTTGTTTTTTTAAGCTACTAAGCGTAAAACAGTTGTGTAATCACTGAGTTAGCAAGGATAATCACGATGCTTGTCCAAACAAAAGAGACCGTACTGGCTTTTCCTACATCCAAGGCTCCTCCTTTCATATAATAGCCGTGGTATGATGGAATAGTAGCCAAGAAGAAGGCAAATACAGCTGTTTTTGTGAACGCATAAACCATACTGTACGCTTTGAAGTCATATTGCACTCCCTGCACAAATTCGCTGGAGGTGCTATAACCACTTATTACAGCTGAAGCCCACCCTCCTAAAACGCCTAAATACATACTTAAGGCAATGAGAAAAGGCATTAGCATTAGAGCAACAATCTTGGGGAATACTAAGTAGTTCACAGAGTTTACTCCCATAATATCAAGTGCATCTATCTGCTCTGTTACCCGCATTGTCCCTAAGCTCGAAGTGATGAATGAACCTATTTTACCTCCTAAGATGATCATTACAAAAGTAGGAGCAAACTCCAAAATAATAGACTGACGAGTAGCAAAACCTATCAGATATTTCGGAATAAAAGGGTTGTCAATATTCAGTGCTGTTTGCACAGCTACTACTCCTCCTACGAAGAAAGAGATAAAAGCTACTATACCGATAGACCCGAAAATAAGATCGTCAATTTCACGTAAAATGAGGTCTTTCATTATAGACCAGCGCGTTTGCTTGCGAAATATATCGTAGAGCATTATGAAATAACCTCCAACGGCTGCTACGTGTTTGAAGAACAATGTTCGATTAATATCCATTCAATTAATTAGTGTTTAAAGTGTCTTACCCCTGTGAATACCATTCCCATCTGATGAGCATCGCAATAGTCAATGCTTGCTTGGTCTTTGATAGAACCACCGGGTTGTATTACCGAGCGAATACCTTCGTTGTGAGCGATTTCTACACAGTCGGGGAAAGGGAAGAACGCATCGCTAGCCATTACAGCCTCGTTGAGGTCAAAGTTAAATTCTTTAGCTTTTTCAATTGCCTGCTTGAGGGCATCTACCCGACTAGTTTGTCCTGTACCACTAGCAATCAGCTGTTTGTTCTTTGCCAATACAATAGTATTCGACTTCGTGTTTTTGCATATTTTAGAAGCAAAGAAAAGGTCTTCAAGAACTTCGTTTGACGGTTTTACTGCAGTAACATATTGCACATCAGCTAAGCTGTCGGTTTTAAGGTCTTTTTCTTGCATCAAATAGCCATTCAGGCACGAACGAACGCTGGTAGTTGGCATGGTAGCTTTCTTCTGAACCAAGATGATGCGATTCTTTTTCTGTTCTAATATTTTTAGAGCCTCATCGCTGTACGAAGGAGCAATAATCACTTCAAAGAATAGCGAGTGGATAGTCTCAGCCGTAGCCGAATCAATCTTAGTATTTGAAATCAAGATACCTCCAAAAGCCGAAACAGGGTCGCCTGCCAAGGCATCTTTATACGCTTCAAAAATAGTTTTCCGAGTAGCCACCCCACAAGCGTTATTGTGTTTTAGAATAGCAAAAGTAGGGTCATCATTTACAAATTCAGCCATTAAGTTTACAGCAGCATCTACGTCTAAGAGGTTGTTGTAAGAGAGCTCTTTGCCGTGTAGTTTGTCAAAAAGAGCCTCGAAATTGCCATAAAACTCTCCTTTTTGGTGAGGGTTTTCGCCGTAGCGCAATACCTTCCCATTGCATTCGCTTAAAGCCAATGAGGGGATACCTTCAATTTGGTTGAAATAGTTGAAAATAGCCGTGTCGTAGTGCGATGATACTTGAAAAGCCTTTGCTGCAAAAGTGCGGCGCTGTTCCAAAGTAGTACTGCCGTGCTGAGAGTCTAAGATGTGCAAGAGGTCAGCATATTCATCTACCGAAGCAACACAAAGCACATCTTTGAAGTTTTTAGCAGCTGCGCGGATAAGCGAAATACCACCTATGTCGATTTTTTCAATAATATCTTGTTCGGTAGCCCCGCTGGCCACAGTTTTCTCAAAAGGATACAAATCAACAATCACAATATCAATCTGAGGGATAGCGTATTGCTTCATCTCAGCAATGTCTTGTGCATTGTCTTGGCGGTTGAGGATTCCCCCGAAGATTTTAGGGTGTAGCGTCTTTACACGGCCTCCAAAGATAGAAGGATAGTCGGTAATAGTTTCAACGGGAATCACCTCTACACCGAGTTTTTTAATGAAGTTTTCAGTACCTCCAGTAGAGTAGATAGTGATACCCAAGGTTTTCATTCTGTGAATGATAGGCTCCAATCCAGTTTTGTCAAATACAGAGATTAGAGCAGATTTAGCTTGTTTTGCGGTGCTCATTTTGAAATGAATGTTTTATTTGTGCCGCAAAGGTACAAATATTTTTTCAAATCACAAGTTAAAATACTGATGAACAGATTTCTCTTTTTAACAATCTATAGAGGCTACTTTGTAGCAATTGTTGCCAGAGGCAGAGCGAATAGAAGAGCAGATAGAGAAATAGTCTTAGTAACCAAAGTTGATACTTTAGACTTTAAATTTTTAAAGAAATAGATTTTTTTCCTGATGGAAGCATCCTAGAGCTACAGTGGAGACATACCGAAGACGAAGTGAAGAACAAGTGTACTTTCACACACAGCTTAGTTTCTGCAAAATGGCTTAAAAACAGAAAAAATAATAACTTTGTTAAGGAGAGCCTAATATTCTCTTTCTCTGCTACGAGTTCATTTTTGACTTGAATTCAATGAGAGCTTTTTTCAAAGCCTTTTTTAGAACTAAATTTTTGAATTTGATGCTATATTTGTACCTTTGCCTCGCAAAAAACACGTTATGTTTGTCATAAATTCTAACTGTCTTCAGACTGATAGTAGATTATTATGATATTTTAAACCTCATAAAAGAACTGAAAAATACCCCCTTATGTTTATCTATTTGCAACTTTTAAAAGAGAGCTTTTATTTCGCTATTAAATCGCTACGCGACAACAAGCTTCGCACTTTTTTATCGTTATTAGGGGTAACGGTAGGCATCTTCTCTATTATCTCTGTATTAGCAGCTGTTGATTCGCTGAACCGCAGTATTCAAGAAAGTCTTTCGGGCTTGGACAAGAATATGATTAACGTTTCCAAATTCTCTTTTGCTCCTACCGAGGTGCCCAGATGGCAACGGCTCAACTTCCCACAATTTACGTATCAAGAGTTTGAATACCTCAAACGAGAGGTGACTAATGCCGAAGTAGTGGTGTATGAGTTTTTTGGGCTCAACTCGGCAATTAAATACAATGGCAAGACTATTTCTTCTATAGCAGTGCAGGCTACCTCAGCAGGTGTAGAGCAGATTACCGATATTAGGATAGAAAAAGGTCGCTTTTATAATGATGCAGAGGCTAATTCAGGGGCTCCTGTGCTGGTGTTAGGCAATGAGTTGGCTGAACAACTCTTTGCAGGAGAAGACCCTATTGATAAGGAACTTCGCGTTTTTGGCAGACGCCTAAATGTGATAGGAGTGCTTAAAAAATACGGGGGAATGGGAGGTGGCCCCGACAACAACGCTTATATGCCAGCTAACTTTGTGCGCAATTTTATGAATACAGGCCCTCAGGGCATCCCCAGCGGTATTGTCTTCAAACCTAAGAAGGATGTAGATATGGCAGAATTTGAGTCCGTATTGAAACAGAAAATACGCTCCTATCGCGGACTTAAACCTGATGAAATTGACAATTTTTTTCTGAACAAAATCTCATCACTTACAGCTATGATAGATGAGACCATAGGAATGATGAACCTCGTAGGGTGGATTATAGGGGGCTTTTCTATTTTGGTAGGAGGCTTTGGTATTGCCAACATTATGTTTGTGAGTGTGAAAGAGCGCACCAACTTAATAGGCGTACAGAAATCGTTAGGGGCTAAGAATGAGTTTATTCTGTTTCAGTTTTTGTTTGAGGCAGTACTTTTAGCTATCATTGGTGGTCTATTAGGGCTTCTTTTAGTTTGGGTACTTTCCTTTGTGATACCTCATTTAACCGAAGAGTTTACCTTTGTACTATCATTTAAAAATGTAGCGATAGGCTTGGGCATTTCTTTGGTGGTTGGGCTGCTTTCCGGAATTCTTCCTGCCTCTTCTGCTTCTCGTCTCAACCCTGTAGAAGCTATCAGAGCAGGACAGTAGGGGAGAACCTTTATAAAATCAATTACTTATTATGAATACTTACGCTTTATTGGGCAGAAATATCTCTTATTCTTTTTCGCGTCAGTATTTTACTGACAAATTTGACCGTGAGGGTATTACCGAGAGTAGGTATATTAATTTTGATATTCCTACATTAGACGAGTTGCCTAAACTATTGCAAACTACTCCTGATTTGCGCGGAATGAATGTAACGATTCCCTATAAACAGGAGGTGATGCGTTTTCTTGCCGACATCGACCCTGAAGCACAGGCTATTGGGGCGGTCAATACGATTAAACTAACTGACATTGGTTTAGTGGGGTATAATACCGACTGTTATGGTTTTAGAGAGACACTCCACCCTTTGCTTAAATCCTATCATACTCACGCCTTGATTTTAGGCACAGGAGGAGCCTCAAGAGCAGTAGCTTATGCTTTGAAGCAGTTAGGCATAGCTTATAGCTTTGTCTCGCGCACACCTGCATCAGATAGCTTGAGCTACAAGGAGCTTACACAGCAAATACTTGAGAAACACTTTCTTGTCATCAATTGTACTCCGTTGGGTACTTTTCCTAAGGTAGCCGATTGTCCTCCTATCCCTTACCAGTATCTCAGCCCTTCTCATTTGCTTTACGACCTTATTTACAATCCCGCTCAAACTACTTTTTTACAACGAGGAGCAGCCCGAGGAGCTACTACCTGCAATGGGCTACAAATGCTTGTGCTGCAAGCCGAAAAGGCTTGGCAGATTTGGAATAACCAGTCTTGAAATTTGGAGGTTATCGATAAAGTTTGTAATTTTGCTCTGATTTAGAACAGAAACCCTAATTAGCAATGGCTGCACATAATGATTTAGGAAAAGAAGGCGAGCAAGATGCTGAGAACTTTTTAGTGCAAGAGGGACATACTATTTTAGAACGCAACTTTAGGTTCGGACACGCCGAGATTGACCTCATTTCTCAAAAGGGAGAGGTGCTGCATATCATAGAAGTGAAAACACGCAATTCTACGGCCTATGGCGAGCCTGAATCGTTTGTCAATCAGCAAAAAATAGACCTCTTGGTGAAGGCTGCCAACTACTATGTACAGCGCAAAAACTTAGAGGTAGAGGTACAGTTTGATATTATTTCAATCGTAAAGAACCACGTAGAGTTTAGCATCAATTACTTGGAAGATGCTTTTTATCCTTTTTGAGAGATGTTAAATAAATATTAAAAAACATTTTTCTTTGTTAGGGTATTGTTTTTTTTTACTACTTTTGTAACAAATTTTATAAACGTATTAATGAAAACAGTTGCCGCTGCCGTTGAGCATTACATAAAAACTAAGCCATTCTTGCAGACTGCTCTTTCGCAAGGAATTATCAATCTTACTTCTTTGGCACGTATCATTCGCAAAGAAATTCAGAACGAGACTACCACACGCGAAGTGCGCAATGGGGCTATTGTGATGGCACTTAAGCGTCTATCTACCGATATGGAGTTCCGCTCCACTCATCGCATCGTCAGGGTTCTTAAAAATATTGGCGAGATCATTGTACGCTCTAACCTTACCGATTACACCTTTTTGCCTTCAGATACCTTAATGAATTGCCAAGCTGAACTACTCAGCAAGATTCAAAATAGCAAAGATGTGTTTTATGCTACCACACGAGGGGTGAACGAGACTAATCTTATCATCAGCAATACGATGGAAGCTCTTGTGGAGGATATTTTCAACAAAGAACGTTGCCAATACAAGGTTACTCGCCTTGGAGCTATCAGCGTTAAGCTACCAGAGGAAAATGTGTCGGTACCAGGGATTTACTATTTTATTTTTCAGCGATTAGCTTGGGAAGGAGTCAGTATGAACGAGGTGATTTCTACTGCTAATGAGTTTACCATCGTGGTACCTGAATTTCACGTTGATGTAGCCTTTAAAGTGATTAAAGATTTAAAATTATTATAAGATAAATGGTCAGAGTTAGATTTGCACCCAGTCCTACGGGGGCATTGCATATTGGAGGTGTTCGCACCGCCTTATTTAATTATTTGTTCGCTAAGAAACACGGTGGCGACTTTTTGCTACGCATAGAAGATACCGACCAAAACCGCTATGTACCAGGAGCTGAACAATATATTATCAACTCTCTAAACTGGTTAGGCCTTACTTATGATGAGGGGGTAGGTAAAGAGGGAAAACATGCTCCGTATAGGCAGAGCGAGCGTAAACCATTGTACAAACAGTATGCTGATGCGCTACTGAATAGTGGTTGGGCATATTATGCTTTTGATACCGCAGAGGCCTTAGAAACGGCACGCAAAGAGGCAGAAAGTAAAGGAGAAACCTTTATTTATAATTGGGCTACGCGCGATAAACTTCAGAACTCGTTATCCCTTTCCCCTGATAAGGTACAAAAGCGTTTGGAACGAGGTGATGAGTATGTAATTCGTTTTAAGATGCCTCATACCGAGCTGTTGAAAATGAACGATATGATTCGTGGCGAAGTAACTATTGACACAAGTACGTTAGATGACAAGGTGCTTTTCAAAAGTGATGGAATGCCAACCTACCATTTGGCTAACATTGTAGATGACCATCTAATGGAAATCACACACGTGATTCGTGGTGAAGAATGGTTGCCCTCAATGGCTTTGCACCTGCTGTTGTATCGCGCTTTTGAATGGCAGGCACCTGCTTTTGCACACTTGCCTCTTATTCTGAAGCCTGTGGGCAATGGCAAGCTAAGCAAACGCGATGGTATCAAGCTTGGTTTCCCTGTTTTCCCAATGGACTGGACAGAAGATGGAGCAACCCTTAAAGGATTTAGTGGTGAAGGTTATTTTCCAGAGGCACTTATCAACTTTTTAGCGCTTTTAGGGTGGAACCCTGGCACAGATGAAGAGATTTTTAGTGTAGAACAGCTTATTCAGCTCTTCGATTTGGAAAAAGTGCACAAGGCAGGGGCACGTTTTGACCCTGAGAAGATAAAATGGTTTAACCATCAATATTTGCAGAACAAACCAGATGCAGAATTGGCTAACCTTTTCCAGCCTATACTTGCTGAAAAAGGTATTTCACTTCCTATTGACAAAGTAACGAAGGTAGTAGGACTCATTAAGGAACGTGCTACTTTTGTAGCAGACTTCTGGGAGCTTAGCCAATATTTCTTTGAAGCTCCAGCTCAGTATGACGAAAAAGCACTGAAGAAACAATGGAAAGAACAGACACCTACTATTGTGAAAGAAGTAGCTGAAGTGCTGCAAAATACTACTGATTTTACAGCTGCTGCTTTAGAGGAAAACGTGAAGAAGTATATGGAAACCAAATCATTAGGATTTGGACAGGTAATGCCTCCTTTGCGTTTAGCTTTAGTGGGAGAATTAAAAGGCCCTCACGTATTTGATATAATGGAGTTTATTGGCAAAGAGGAAACACTACACCGTTTGGAAAAACTCCTTTCGGCAGTCTAAGAAAGTTTTTTGAAAATAATTTTGCTTTTTCTTTGTAGGTTAGAAAATAATTTTTACCTTGGCGCCGTTAAGTAAAATGAATAATAAATGAAAACAGCTGTTTTTACAATGACAACGATGATGTGTAGCACGCTTTCCGCAGGCAGTGCCGCTGACTCGTTTCTGAAAGAATAGCTCTATTTGTATAAGAATCATCACAGCCCCACTGCTTTGTAAAGCTAGTGGGGCTTTTATTTTTATTTTCAGAATGACAACAACCACACCTACTCAACAATTCATTGCTGATTTGTATCAGCAGAGCAAAACCATCAAACATCACCTCAGCAAAAAACGAATTACAACTTTTGTAGAGGAGCTTTTTCAGTTCTTTTTTCTCATTGATAGGCGTACTTGCCTCTCTAAAGCGAGTATAGAAGCGCGCTATGAAGATTTGCGCTATGACTTTACAAATATAGTAGCAGACTTTTTGGACGAAACACCTAAAAAAGAGGTTTTAGAAGGATATTTTGATACTATTTTGCCTACTATTTATTACCAACTCGAAGAGGATGCTCACTATTTTATTGACAGCGACCCCGCGGCCACTTCGGTACGCGAGATACAAATTACCTACCCAGGTTTTTTTGCTATTATGGTTTACCGTTTGGCACACGAGCTCTATAAATTAGAAATTCCTCTTTTGCCTCGTATGCTTACTGAATACGCCCACAGCAAGACCGGTATTGATATTCACCCTGGGGCAACTATAGGAGTTCCTTTTATGATAGACCACGGTACCGCTATTGTGATAGGAGAAACTACTGTAATAGGTAATTATGTTAAAGTCTATCAAGGGGTTACCTTAGGAGCCCTTTCAGTATCAGTAGATAAGGCACACACTAAGCGCCATCCTACCATTCAAGACAATGTAGTGATTTATTCGGGAGCTACTATTTTAGGTGGCGATACTGTAATAGGCCACGATAGCATTATCGGGGGGAATGTATGGCTTACCAACAGTATAGAACCTTTTACAAAAGTCTTTCACAAAAGCCAAATCATTGTAAAAAACAACGAAATAATAGAAGAACCCATTAATTTTGTGATTTAGTAACTTAAAATAATTATTCTATGGCTTACAAAAATGTTTTAGAACTTATCGGGCGTACTCCCGAAGTGAAAATCAATCGTTTGTTTGGCGAAAATGCTAACGTATTCATTAAATTGGAGCGTTTTAACCCAGGCGGTAGTATTAAAGACCGCATCGCTCTTGCAATGGTAGAAGATGCCGAAAGCAAAGGTATCCTCAATAAAGATAGTGTCATTGTAGAGCCTACTTCAGGCAATACAGGTGTGGGGCTTGCTCTGGTAGCTGCTGTAAAGGGCTACAAACTAATAGTGGTAATGCCAGAATCAATGAGTGTGGAACGCCGTAAATTAGTAGCGGCCTACGGAGCAGAGCTGGTGCTCACTCCTAAAGAAAAAGGCACGAGTGGGGCAGTAGCCAAAGCATTGGAGATAGCAGAAGGCAAACCTAACTATTGGATACCACAACAGTTTCAAAATCCTGCTAACCCAGCAATACACGAGCGCACCACTGCTCAGGAAATACTACAATCTTTTCCAGAAGGATTTGACTATTTTGTATCAGGGGTAGGCACTGGTGGGCATATTTCGGGAATTTCGAAAGTGCTCAAACAGCATTTCCCTAACCTAAAAACCATTGCTGTAGAACCAGAACAATCTGCTGTGCTTAGCGGAGGGGCTCCGGGGCCACACCCATTGCAAGGGATAGGAGCAGGCTTTGTGCCAGCTAACTACAAAGCCGAGTATATAGATGCTATTAGCCTGATAAGCAAAGACGAAGCTTATGACTATGCTCGCCGATTGGCAAAAGAGGAAGGTATCTTGGCAGGAATTTCTACAGGAGCTTCCTTAGCAGCAGTAGCTAAAGTGCTCGCATCGCATCCTGAAGCACGCATCTTAACTGTGAATTATGACACAGGCGAACGCTATTGGTCAGTCGAGGGGCTTTACTAAAAAGCAAAGATATTATTAAATTTAATCCGTAGATGACACGGAAGACGTCCTGAAAGAAGTTTTAAACCTCCTTTCAGGACATTTTTTTTGCCCAAAAAATAATTTTGCTACCTACCCCTTGCACTCTTAATTTTTATTCTTATCTTTGTCCCAATAATTGTTAATGCTTAGAGATTAATTTAAACAATATATTTTGATGGAAACATTTACTTCGCCTATTGGACTTATTGTCATTTTGGCAATTGTCCTTTTCGTTACAATTTCATCGCTTGTAGCACGCTACAAACGCTGTCCTTCTGATAAAATTCTCGTTATTTACGGGAAAACAGGAGGCTCATCGGCCAAGTGTATTCACGGAGGAGGTGCCTTTGTATGGCCTGTAATTCAGGATTATGCCTACTTAGATTTGCGCCCACTTTCTATTGAAGCAAACCTTACCAATGCGCTGAGCCGTCAGAATATTCGCGTAGATGTACCTTGCCGATTCACCATCGCCATTTCTACCGAACCCGATAATATGAATGCTGCTGCTGAGCGCCTCTTAGGTATCTCGCCAGAACAGATTCAAGAGTTGGCAAAAGATATCCTCTTCGGGCAGTTGCGTCTAGTTATTGCTACAATGACTATTGAGGAAATTAACTCTGACCGTGATAAGTTTCTAGAAAACATTTCTAAAAACGTAGATAGCGAGCTCAAAAAGATTGGTTTGAAACTTATTAACGTAAACGTAACCGACATTAAAGATGAGTCAGGGTATATTGAAGCGTTAGGTAAAGAAGCGGCTGCCAAGGCAATCAATGAGGCTAAGATAAGTGTGGCAGAGCAGGAGAAAATAGGGGAGACAGGGAAAGCCCTTGCTGACCGAGAAAAAGATACCCAAATAGCTGATACACATCGCGATAGAGATGTGAAAATCGCAATTACTCAAAAAGACAAAGAGATTAGTATCGCCGAGGCTAAGAAAGACGAAACTGTAGGGATAGCTGAAGCTAAAAAGTTTGAGTCTATTGGGAAGGCAGAGGCTGATCGTGACAGCCGTATTAAAATATCAGAAGCCAATGCGGTAGCTATAAAAGGGGAAAACGAAGCTAAGATAGCTATTGCCAACTCCGAAGCCCTACGCCGTGAAAAAGAAGCCGAATCGTTGCGCATTGCAATCTCTGCTGAAAAGGTACAACAAGCTAAGGCTTTAGAAGAAGCCTACTCAGCTGAAGAAAAGGCTGAAACTGCTCGTTCTCAACGTGAGCGTGCTACCCAAATGGCTAACATCATCATCCCTGCAGAAATTGACAAGCAGAGGGCTATTATACAAGCACAAGCTGAAGCTGAACGCCTCCGCGAGAAAGCCAAAGGGGAAGCGGATGCTATT
>ERZ772971.441-NODE-441-length-26317-cov-5.186886_pt1 | contig 26317 bp, 24 predicted proteins | sample MGYA00511943_ERZ772971 | MGnify/ENA primary metagenome ERZ772971 (study PRJEB29015, sample SAMEA2737929) | human oral metagenome | biome: human oral; feature: human-associated habitat; material: dental | place: China | collected 2144 ... | reverse complement strand
CTTGCCGACAGCCGTCATAAAGCCCACGGGATCGTTCCACAGCGCCTTCGCCATGGCCGCCAACGTCTCGGCGGGTATCTCTCTATGCTTGATGTCGTACTCTTCCAGGGTCATGTCGCCCATGAGTACGCGGCCGAAGTCCCACATGCCCTCGCCGCCGCTCAGCTTCCACACCAGCTTCACCAGTTCGACAACGGCCTCGAAAGCACCGCCCAGGATCGAGCCGACCGTGCGCTTGACCGAATCCCACCACGTGCGCTCGGGCAGCTTCGAAATACCAGCATTCAATGCGGTAATCAGCAGGTCACCGGCCTCGTTGACCTGATCGACCAGCGTCTGGAAATCAGCAACTGCGGCCGCCATAGCTGAGCGGCCCGGCCCCTCATCACAGGAGGCATCAAACACGGGCCAGTCCCCGTCTGCGGTGGCCTGGCTACGCGCGTCAGCCTGATTGTTCTGCGCCTGCTGGACCGCGTCGCGGCCCTGCTGCCAACGCGAACGAATCCCATCACACTGGCTCTGCGCCGACGCCAGCTGCGTCGCGTACGAGTTATAGGCCTCAGACGCTTCAGAGAAGGCCTCCTGGGCGTCCAGCCAGCCCTTGGTCTGCACATCGAACTTAGAGCGGAAATGATCCGCCGCGCGACCTTCCCACCCATCAGACTTCAGGGAAGACAAACCGGAATGAATCTCACCGAACTCGTTGGCCCGGTCCATCATCACCGCAGCGCGCGTCGAGATCCCACCGGGATCCCCACCGATCTCAAAAACCGGCGCACCCAGCGCGACAACACCCACGCCAGATCACGCCCCCGAACCGACGACAGGGGACTGCCCCAGAGCTTGCGCAGCCGCCTCAACCGCCGCCATGTGCTCTTTAGCCTTCTCCATGTACTCCGCGTACGCGCCCAGAGCGCCACTGACCGCACTGGAGGCAGCCTTAATCTCATCACGCAAGTCGTTCGTGCCCTTTTCCCACGTGTCCTGGAACGCGTTCGTGCGATCCCACACGTCAGGATTCTCTAGCATGCCAGAGTTGGGAACCCAGTCCTCCACGTCGTACTCCTTAGCCGTCTCCTCAAAGGAGGACAAGGACTCCACGAACGAGGACATGGCCTGCACATCGACCTTAAAATCACTCACGAGTCATAATCCTTAACTGTCGATGCACGCAAACGCTTTAGACTCGGCATGCTGGCCTTCGGCGAGAATCTCTTCCATCGCGTCAGCCGCAGCGGTTAACAACTCAGCCAACTCCTCGCCACGCTCTTCCAAACGCTTCAACGCGGCATCGCAGGCCTGACGAGACTCACCCGTCCAATCGCCCACAGCAGCCTTAATATCAGCGGCCACATCGGGAATGAACTCCTTGACCACCGGGACCCTCTGACGGAAGGCCTGAGCCATCTCAGTGGCACTGGCCTCCTCAAAGACCAGCATCGAATCGCTACTCATCAATAAACCTCCGTCACGACTCCGACTGGGACAGCTGCATCAGATCGTCGAACACACTGCCACCCGACGAATCCCCGCCCGACTCCGACCCGGAAGCCGCCTGGACCAACGACTGCATAATCTCTTCTTCGCACGCGCCAAACGACCGCTCAACGCCCACCAGGGCCTCGGCCAAACGACTTAAATCATCAAATAACACACTCAGGGAATCGCCCCATTTAGTCAGCGCATTACCCAACGGCTCCATATATGGGCCGTTGATCCCCTCCGACGCAGACGTCACGTCTTCGCCGATGGTCGACACCGCCTGAGAGAAAGGCTCAGCGTTAGCTTCGATACCCTGGGCAGCCTCAATCAACTTGCCCGGAGTGAAACCTACATCTGCGCTCATGGTCACAACCTACAAATCCACTGACCGCGTGTCAAATGGCGTGGTGGCTTAGTGTTCCAGGTGCTCGTGCCTCGTGTGCTCGGGGCATTCGAGCTGGAACGTGGAGTGCGCGATAGGGAAGTGGTGGCACGCGCATTCGCCCAGCTCGTGGACGATGCGGTCGCGCGAAGGCCCGTCGGCCTCGTGCATGACGGTCACGTGCGCCGTGACGGTGACCAGGTGCGAGGAGACTGCGGCCACGTGCAGGTCGTGCACGTCGAGGACGCCGTCGACGCCCATCATGTGCGAGCGCAGCTTGGCCACGTCCACGCTGGCGGGTGCCTGCTCCATGAGGATCGCAACGGAGCGGCGCAGAAGCGTGAGCGCTCGCGGTGCCATGAGGACGGCGATCAGGAGTGATGCGATCGCGTCGGCGCGGGTCCACCCGAAGACCCACTCGGCGCCGGCCGCGACGATGACCGCGAGGGACCCGAGCGCGTCGTTCGCGACCTCCAGGAACGCAGCGCGCATGTTGAGGCTCGCCTTGCGCCCGCCCGCGAGGATCACCAACGACGCGACGTTCGCGACCAGGCCGATGACGCCGACGAGGAGCATGGGGCCGGCCTCGACCTCGGGCGGGGATACCAGGCGCCACGCGCCCTCCCACGCGACCATGACGCAGATGACGAGGAGCATGCCGGCCTGCAGGGCGGCGGCCAAGACCTCGGAGCGCGCCCACCCCCACGTGTGCTTCTCGTCGCGCGGGCGCCGCATGAGGCGTGCAGCGACCAGCGCGATAACGAGGCCGGAGGCGTCCACGACCATGTGCCCCGCGTCTGCCGCCAGCGACAGGGAGCCCGACCAGAAAGCACCGACCAGCTCGGCGACAACGACGGCACCCGTGACCGCGAGCGCCCACCCCAGGCGCGCCGCAGACGCCGACGAATGGGAGTGATCGTGCGAGTGCGCGCCGTGCTCGGTGCCCGGAGAGTGCACGTGATTGTGGGAGTGGGCCACGGCCTCGTCGACGTGGGACGAGGCAGGGGCTGATTCCCGGGAGGGAGCGGGTTCGTGCGGGGCGGTGGGGTTGCTGTCGGACATATGCCCTACTCTACGGCGTGGTGGCATGAGCGCGGGAGAGCCTAACCTAACATGTATGTTGCAGATCACTGTTTGGCTGTCTCTTCTTGGGACTGGGTGCCCGGGTCGCAGTGTGACGGACGACGTATCCTAGGAGGCAGAGCGCGGGGAACCCCGCGACTGAAGGGCACACGCCCATAGGACTGTAAAGGAGTGCCACATCATGGCAGAACCTCGTATCGTCACCGTCACTGGCGCAGCCGGCAACATCGGCTACGCTCTCCTGTTCCGCATTGCTTCCGGCCAGCTGTTCGGCCCGGACGTGCCCGTCAAGCTGAACCTGCTGGAGATCCCGCAGGCCGTCAAGGCTGCCGAGGGCACCGCGATGGAGCTCGACGACTGTGCGTTCCCGACCCTGGCCGGCGTCGAGATCTTCGACGACGTGAACCGTGCATTCCAGGGCACCAACGTCGCGTACCTGGTGGGTGCCATGCCGCGCCGCGCCGGCATGGAGCGCGCCGACCTGCTCGAGGCCAACGCGGGCATCTTCGGCCCCCAGGGCAAGGCCATCAACGACGGTGCCGCCGATGACGTGCGTGTCCTCGTCGTGGGTAACCCCGCGAACACCAACGCCACCATCGCCCAGAACGCTGCGCCGGATGTCCCGGCGTCGCGCTTCACCGCGATGATGCGCCTGGACCACAACCGTGCGGTCGCGCAGCTCGCCCACAAGACCGGCGCCGCGAACGCCGACATTAAGGACGTCGTCGTGTGGGGTAACCACTCGGCCGACCAGTACCCGGACGTCTCCTACGCGACTGTCGCCGGTAAGCCCGCGACCGAGCTCGTGGACGAAGAGTGGCTGTCCAGCTACTACCGTCCCACCGTCGCCAAGCGCGGCGCCGCCATCATCGAGGCTCGTGGCGCTTCTTCGGCCGCCTCCGCTGCCAACGCCGCGATCGACCACATGTACTCCTGGATCCACGGCACTCCCGCCGGTGAGTGGGTCACCGCCGGTGTCATGTCCGACGGCACGCACTACGGCGTCCCCGCAGGCCTGAACTTCGGCTTCCCCGTCACCTCCGACGGTGGCGAGTGGCAGGTCGTCGACGGCCTCGAGATCTCCGACGCGACCCGCGCTGGAATCGACCACAACATCAAGGCCCTCCAGGAAGAGTACGACGCCGTCAAGGCGCTCGGCTTCATCAAGTGAGGCTACCGCCCTCGCGGCGTTTGGTGGGAAGGGCGCGCGCCCGGCTAATTGGCCGGGCGCGCACCCGCATGTATGGGGGCCGTGTGTTCGGTCGTGGGCTTGGCGTGCGCCCGCGCGCGGGGTTGTTGGGGCTTCCTCTGTGAGTGTGGCGCGGTCGCAGCGCTTCGGCGACTTGCGGTAGTACCGCGTGATGGAGCGATTCATTAGATGCAGCAGCAATGCACTAGATGGCAAGGCATTGCACTGTTTACTATCCAGTGCAATGCTGCGCTAAGTAGTGCAATGCCACTGAGCAACAAGCCCATGCGCGGCGCGGCCTACCCCATTGCTGCTCCAATGAGATTCCAGCCGAGCTATGTTGGGCAGCCCTGCACCGGTGAGAGAGCATGACACCAGCTAGGGAGCATTGCACTAGCTCCGAGCTGGTGTAATGCCCCGCTAAGTGGTGTCACACCACTTAGAAACAAGCATCATTGCGGCCTGATGGCTACTACGCGTTGGTGAGGACTATGTGAGCGGCTGCGGGTCAGTGAAATGGTGCGTAGTGTCGGACCCGTTGGCGGGGGCCGAGCTGTCCCTGACGTGTATCCGCGCTGTCGCTTGTTGCCGATGGGTCGTGCTCCTCATCAGTGACGATTCACCCGTTCTGATCGGGTGCAATGCCCACTGATCGGGTGTAATGCTCCATAACGGGTGCAGTACCGCGAAATCGCATGCAATTCCTACGACAGCATTTCAGAATTTGAAACCGAACCGTTGGAATCATGCGGTTTCTGATGTGTTGTCGATCTGTGTCGGCGGGGAATTGCATGCGAAAGTGTGGGGGACGCATCTGCGTCTGACTGGGCTTTACGGCCTCGAGGTGCTGTCGTGTCGTGACTCTTTGATCCAGTCATAGGCGATGCGCTGCGTACCGTTGGCTACAGTGATCGTGCCGCACTCGCGGAATCCAAAGGATTCGAGTGCGCGCCGCATTGGTGCGTTGTTCTTATGTGTGTCGCAGCGTAGGTATTCCGCGCGCTCTGCTGCGAACGTGAAGATCGCCCGAGCGACACCTTGTCCTCGCACCGCGGCCATGCGGTGAATGACGTGGTAGTCGGCATCGGAATGCCATGCGCCGTCGATCTCGGCATAGGTTTCGTCCGGCCCTGGAGCGAGGGTGAAGACAGCAAGCGGCCCCTCATCGTCGGACACAAGGAAACAGTGTCCGCGTGCGATGTCTTCTTCAGCGTCAATGCGGCCTGGATACCCCTTAGGCCACTGTGTCGCATTCCCATTCGCCTGCATGAACGCCCGAGCGTGCGCGTACACGCCCTCGATGAACTCGAGGTCATCAGGAGAGGCGATTCGAATCTGCACGTGTCAATGATAGGTGCCTCCGACAGTACGTTTGTTACCCGCCTGCTAGTCCCGATGGGGCAGTGTGGGCTTCGAGCTCGTGAAACGCGCGTGAAACTGTCATGGTCCCGCCCGCAACAACGCAACAACAGCCCGCAACCCCGTGGCATCTCCCGCAAACCCTGCCCCTGCCTCGTTCGTGGGTATGAACCTGGCTAGACTGGCCCCTATGACTGAAAACGCGCAGCTTGTTGTGACCCTGTCCTGCCCGGACCGCCCCGGAATCGTGCACGCCGTGACCGGCGTGATCGGCGGGGCCGGTGGCAACGTCATCCAGTCCCAGCAGTTCGGCGACTCCGACACGGGTACCTTCTTCATGCGTGTCGAGGTGGACTCCCCGCAGGGGCGCGCCCCGATCGACGAGGGCCTCGCCCGCGTCGCCGAAGAATTCGGCGCCACCTACCGCGTTGACGATCTGGGCCGCAAGCTGCGCACCATCATCATGGTCTCGCGCGAGGGCCACTGCCTGACCGACCTCCTGTACCGCCAGCAAACCCAGGGTCTGCCCATCGACGTGATCGCGGTCGTTGGCAATCACCCGGACCTGGCGCCCGTCGCCCAGTTCTACGGCGTCCCCTTCCTCAACATCCCCGTCACGAAGGACACGAAGGCTCAGGCGGAGCGCCAGCTCCTCGACCTCATCGCCTCCGAGGATGTCGAGCTCGTCGTCCTGGCGCGCTACATGCAGATCCTCTCCGACGAGGTCTGCCGCGCCATGCAGGGCCGCGTCATCAACATCCACCACTCCTTCCTGCCCTCCTTCAAGGGTGCGCGCCCCTACGCGCAGGCTCACGATCGCGGCGTCAAGCTGATCGGCGCGACTGCCCACTACGTGACCGCCGACCTGGACGAGGGCCCGATCATCGAGCAGGACGTCACCCGCGTCTCCCACGCCGACTCCACGCCCGACATGGTGGCCCTCGGCCAGGATGTGGAGCGCCGCGTCCTCGCCCAGGCCGTCCGCTTTCACGCGGAGCACCGCGTCCTCATGAACGGCAACCGAACGGTCGTCTTCTCGCGCTGAGGTCCGCTCAAAGGGACGTCCACGAGGCCGGGATGGACGGCGAACTTGCCCATCACGCGGGGTTCGTACTGAGCGACCTCGCTGGGGAGCGGGGGCGCGGGCCCACGAGGGACATGTCGCCACGTAGGATGTTGAACAGCTGGGGCAGCTCGTCGATCGACATCTTGCGCAGGAAGGTTCCGATGCGCGTAATGCGCGGATCGTTGGCCATTTTAAACATGACAGAATTTTCGCCGAGGAGTCGGCCTCGTTGGCCTCCATGAGGGAGACCTTGAGCTCTTCGGCATCCACGCGCATGGTGCGGAACTTCAACATGGTAATAAGCTTGCCGTTGAGGCCAATGCGCTCCTGAGTGAAGAAAGCGGGGCCGCCGTCGTTCAGGCGCACCATCGCAACGACGATGATCGACAGCGAAGTCAGTGGGATAATGCTGAAAAAAGCTGCGAAAATGTCGCACATTCGTTCGATGGTGTTGTCGGTGGAGGTGGCAAGATCCGACGCGTGCTCGAATGTGAGAGCCGTGGATGCGGCTCGTGCGGTGGGCTTCGTCAAACTTGTCATCTGTGCGCATTCCGTCTACTTCATCAAACTAAAATACTGCATGTCGGTTAGAGGAGGTAAATTCACTCTAGACTGCTGTCCGTACTAGGTAAATGTCCCTGGTGTAACTCAGTTACCGTTAGGTGTTAACCCTAGTCTATTCATATGGTTAGCTTGTTTGCTAACCAAAGGGTTAAGTACAAGCGAAAAACGTTGTGATTTCGTGCACCTGGCGAGTTGTGCACGTGCGATCGGAAGGCGCCGTGACCGCCTGGTAGCCTGCTGGCACCTTGGCAGAATGCGTAGAAATCCGCCGAGAGATAAACTGATGAGCGTGTCGTGACTGGCGAATAGGTGGGCCACCACCGGGGAGCGACGCGTCGGCATCGATAGCCGCCCGCCTGGGCTAGAGGCCACTGCCAACCATCATCGGATGATCAATAGGAGAACCCCATGGATTCCCTCAATGACATGACGCTGGCCCAGCTGGATCCTGAGATTCAGGCCGTTCTGGACTCCGAGCTTGGCCGCCAGCGTGAGACCCTCGAGATGATCGCCTCGGAGAACTTCGTTCCGCGCGCAGTCCTCGAGGCGCAGGGCTCGGTCCTGACCAACAAGTACGCCGAGGGCTACCCGGGCCGCCGCTACTACGGCGGATGCGAGTTTGTGGACGTTGCCGAGTCACTCGCCATCGAGCGCGCGAAGCAGGTCTTCGGTGGTGACTACGTGAACGTTCAGCCCCACGCGGGCGCGCAGGCCAACGCCGCTGCGCTCATGGCGATGGCGAACGTCGGCGACCCGATCCTCGGCCTGTCCCTGGCCCACGGCGGTCACCTGACCCACGGTATGCGGCTGAACTTCTCGGGCAAGCACTACAAGGCAGTCGCCTACGAGGTCGATCGTGAGACCATGCGCATCGAGCCCGAGAGGGTCCGTGAGGCGGCACTCGCGGAGCGCCCGCGCGTGATCATCGCCGGCTGGTCGGCCTACCCGCGTCACCTCGACTTCCAGGCCTTCCGCGACATCGCAGACGAGGTTGGCGCCGCCCTCTGGGTGGATATGGCACACTTCGCCGGCCTCGTCGCCGCGGGCCTGCACCCGAACCCCGTTCCCTTCGCCGACGTCGTGACGACGACGGTCCACAAGACCCTGGGCGGGCCTCGTTCCGGCATGATCCTGTCCTCGCGCGGTGAGCAGTGGGGCAAGAAGCTGAACTCTTCAGTGTTCCCCGGCCAGCAGGGCGGCCCCCTCATGCATGTGATCGCCGCGAAGGCTATCGCCATGAAGGTCGCGCAGACCGAGGAGTTCAAGGATCGCCAGCGCCGCACCCTCGAGGGCGCGCAGATCCTCGCGGAGCGCCTGGGCGCGGATGACGCGAAGAACGCGGGTATCAAGCTGGTCACCGGTGGCACCGACGTCCACCTGGTCCTCGTTGACCTCGTCGAGTCGGAGCTCAACGGCCAGCAGGCCGAGGATCTCCTGCACGAGGTCGGCATCACCGTCAACCGCAACGCCGTCCCCTTCGACCCGCGTCCGCCGGCCGTCACCTCGGGCCTGCGCATCGGCACCCCCGCCCTCGCGACGCGCGGTTTCGACGCCGAGGACTTCGCCGAGGTCGCGGACATCATCGGTACGACCCTGTCGCAGGGCGCGTCCGGCGGCAACGTTGAGGTGGACGCCCTGCGCGCCCGCGTCAAGAAGCTGACGGACAAGCACCCGCTCTACGCCGGGCTCTGATCGTGAGGGCTCCCTGGGAAGGCCCCGCAGGGGTCCTGGACGGAAAGGCGACGGCTGCCGCGATCAAGGCGGAGCTGAAGGAACGCGTCGATCGTCTGCGCGAGGCCGGGGTCGTCCCGGGCCTCGGCACGATCCTCGTGGGCGAAGACCCCGGGTCCGTCGCCTACGTCGCCGGCAAGCACCGTGACTGTGCGGAAATCGGCGCTGAGTCGATCCGCGTGGACCTGCCTGCCGACGCCACGCAGGAGCAGGTGGAGGCTGCGATTGATCGGCTCAACGCGGACCCAGCCTGCACGGGCTACATCGTGCAGCTGCCGCTGCCTCGCGGGATCGACACGAACGCCGTTCTAGAGCGCATCGACCCCGCGAAGGACGCGGACGGCCTGCATCCGATGAACCTCGGGCGCCTCGTCCTGCGGGGTTCGGGTCCTATCGATTCGCCGCTTCCGTGCACGCCGCGCGCGGTCATTGAACTCATGGAACGCCATGGGATCGATCTGGCCGGTAAGAACGTGTGTGTCGTTGGTCGAGGTGTGACCGTGGGGCGTTCGATTGGCCTGCTGCTCATGCGCAAGGAAGTGAACGCGACGGTTGATGTCTGCCACACGGGCACGACCGACCTGGCTGATCACGTGCGTCGTGCGGACGTCATCGTGGCCGCGGCGGGATCCGCTGGGATCATCACGCGCGACATGGTGGCGCCCGGTGCGGTCGTCCTTGACGTCGGCGTGAGTCGGGTGCAGGGCGAGGATGGCAAGGCTCGTCTCATGGGCGACGTCGCTGACGGCGTGGATGAGGTGGCCAGCTGGCTCAGCCCCAATCCGGGCGGCGTCGGCCCGATGACGCGAGCCCTCCTCGTGACGAACGTCGTCGAGGCGGCCGAACGTCAGGCGGGAATCAGCGCGAACTGACTCGCGGTGCGCGGCCTCGGCAAACGTGGAGGTCGCGCGCGAACGCAACGGAGGCGCGGTGAGGATATCCATTCCTCTCCGCGCCTCCTCGTTCCTCTAGACTGAAGAAAACTCGCGTAAGGAGAAAATGATGACCCTGACGGTGACGACCGTAAACCTTAATGGCATCCGCGCCGCCCACAAACGTGGCTTCCTTGACTGGCTTGAGGGGAGCGACACGGACGTGCTGCTCATGCAGGAGGTGCGCGCTCCCGAGGAGATCTCCCGCGAGATCATGGGCGATGCCTGGGAGGGCGTGTGGGTTCCGTGCCGCATCAAGGGGCGTGCGGGCGTGGGCGTGGCTGTGCGACGCGGGCGTGCGAGCCTGGAGGGCGAGCCTCGTCTGGTCCTCGACGACGTGGAGACGGACGTGGATTCCGGTCGCTGGCTCGAGGCCATCGTGCGCTCCGAGGGCGGGGAGACCCCGGTGCGAGTCGTCTCGGCGTACTTCCACTCGGGCGAGAAGGATACGCCCAAGCAGGAGGCGAAGATGGCGCACCTACCGCGCATTGGCGCGCGCATGGCCGAGCTGCTCGCCGAGGAGACTGTTGGGGGGATCTCGTCGCTCGTGTGCGGCGACTTTAACGTCGTGCGCTGCGAGGCCGACATCAAGAACTGGAAGCCGAACCACAACAAGCGCGCCGGCGTCCTCGATGAGGAGATCGCCTTCCTCAACCAGTGGGTGGACGAGGGGTGGCGCGACACTGTGCGTGACCTGGCCGGCGACGTACAGGGGCCGTACTCGTGGTGGTCGTGGCGCGGCCAGGCCTTCGTCAACAACGCGGGCTGGCGCATCGACTATCAGTATGCGACGCCGGCCCTGGGGGAGCGTGCACGCTCCTTCGAGATTGACCGCGCCGACGAGTACGCGGAGCGTTTCTCAGATCACGCGCCGGTCTCGGTAACCTACGAGATCTGACGTTTCATCGACGAGGCCGTGGCCGCCTGGGACCATCGGGTTCCCGGGCCACGGCCTTTCGTGTCTGCGGGTGGCCCGTGGCCTGGTCTGTGGTCTGTGGTCTGTGGAACCGTTTCCCAAAATTTCGCATGCAATTCGATTGGTTGAAGGTTCAGTAAAGTCTGAAAACGTTGCAATTCCAACGCTTCGATTTCAAGAATTTAAGTAGTCGGAGGGGAATTGCATGCGAAATCGGGAGCCAGTTGTGGAGGGGGATATAGGGAGTGTCGATCTTGCACGGCTGCGCGCAGTAGTCAGAGCGCGTCGGCGTGGAGGGCGCCGGCGGGCCCGACGGCGCCCGGAACGCCGGTGGCGCAGTCAGCAGGAACGCCGGTGGGCCCGACGGCACCCGTAACGCCAGCGTGTGAAAGCTTGGCAGGCGGGAAGTCAGTGCCCTGAGGCGTCGAAATCGAAGAGCGCCATCGAGGAATAGATACCGGAAGGGTCGATGCGGTCCAGGCGGAAGCCGGGGACGATCCACGACGCCTCGACGGTTGCACCGATATCGAGGGCAAGATCCAAGGCGATGTCGTCGACGTCTTGCGCCAGTGTGACGTGCGGGTGATAAGGGAAGCGCGTCTCGTGGTCGAGGGGACCTGAACGGATTTCCTCGGCAAGGTCCGTGCAGTCGCGTGCGCCTTCGGCCAGTGTCATGAATGCGACGTTGGAGACGGGGCGGAAGGAGTCTGTGCCGGACATGGTCACGCGGAAGGGGGAATGCCTCGAGGCGATGGAGCGCAAGTGGTCGATGACCTCAGCTCGCGCGTCGCGGGCGACGGGCGTCGGGGGCATCAGCGTAATGTGCGCGGGGATGCGGGAGCCTGCGAGGTCGCCGAGACGCAGTCGCAGGTCGGTGAGCTGGGTGACCCAGGGTTCGGGGATCGCGACGACGACGCCGAGCCAGTCCTGGCCGGAGAGTCGTTGGGGGAGGAACATGGGGCCTACCTGTGTCGCGGTTGTTATGTCTCCACTGTACCGGGGCGTGCGCGATGAGGCCGCAGCGCTTGAATGGTGTGAGGGCGTTCACGTAGCCTCGAGGGAGTGAGACCAAGGAGGATCTTGTGAGTGATCTCGTGTGGGCCGACGCCGCTACTCCCGAAGAAGGCGCAGCCCAGGCAGCAAATCTGTTCCGTGACGCGTTTGGATATGAGCCTCGGGGCGTGTGGAGCGCGCCCGGGCGCGTCAATATCATCGGTGAGCACGTGGATTACAACGGCGGGCCGTGCCTGCCGATTGCACTCCCGCACCGTGCCTACGTGGCCCTGGCGCCGCGCGCGGATCGGACGATTCGCCTGATTTCGCCGCAGACGCGCGAGGCGATTGACGTGCTCGATCTCGATGTGATCGGCCCGAAGGGGACCCCCGGCGAGGTGACGAATCATTGGACCGCGTACCTTGCGGGTGTCGCGTGGGCACTCGAGCAAGCCGGGTACGGGCCCCTGCCCGGTTTTGATGCGGCCCTGTGGTCGTGCGTGCCGCTGGGTGGTGGCCTCTCGTCGAGCGCCGCGCTCGAGTGTGCGACCGCGGTTGCCCTTGACGAGGTGTGCTTCCTGGGACTCGCCGGCACGGTCGAGAACCCCAACGACGAGGGGCGTAAGGTCCTCGTGGACGCCGCGCGCGTCGCGGAAAACCAGGTGGCTGGCGCGAATACCGGTGGCCTGGACCAAACGGCCTCCCTGCGCTGCAGTGAAGGCCACGCGCTGGCCCTCGACTGCCGCGACATGTCGACGCGTCAGGTTCCCTTCGATCTGGGTGCGGTCGGCCTCGAGCTCCTCGTGATCGACACGCGAGCCAAGCATTCGCTGGCGGACGGCCAGTACGGTTCACGCCGCGCGGACTGCGAGGAATCTGCGCGCATCCTGGGCCTGGGGCAGCTTGTGGACATCACCGACCTGGACGAGGCCACGGCTGCCTTGGGTGATGAGCGCTTGGCTGCCCGTACGCGCCATGTCGTCTCCGAGATTGCGCGTACCCGCGCGTTTATCGAGCTTGTGGACGAGGGACTGCTGGAGGGGACACGTCTGGCGGTCGCGGGCGCGCTTCTCAATGATTCTCACGACTCGCTGCGTGACGACTACGAGGTGTCCTGCGAGGAGCTGGATGTGGCCGTGGAGGCGGCTCGCGCGGCGGGCGCTCATGGCGCGCGCATGACGGGTGGTGGCTTCGGGGGCAGCGCGATAGCGCTCGTCGACGCGCACGCTGTGGAGGCGGTGGCGCGAGTCGTCGCTGCTGCTTACGCGCAGCGCGGATGGGAGCCTCCGCACTTCATCCGATCCCTCCCGGGAGCGCCCGCCGGACGCCTGAGCTGAGCGATCTGTGACAAACCGAGGGGCCGGTGCTTCAGCATTTGAAACACCGGCCCCGGCCTCGTTACACTGAGAGACAGGAGAAACGAGGGAAGGACACTCCGATGGGGATCAGTAAACGAGCATGGCAGGTAGCGGGCGCGGCAGCCGGCGGCGCGAGCCTCTTCGGTGGTGGCCTGGCGATCGGACGCCTGCTGCGGTTGGATTCCCAGCGCGGTGACTACCGCAAGGCCTGGGAGGACCACAACCTGGCAACTCTGGATCGCCTCCGTGAGTGTGATGAGAATCCTGAGGGCGAGCGTCCCTACCTCATCGTCTCCCTCGGCGATTCGTCCGTGCAGGGAATGGGGGCCTCGCGCATCACCGAGTCCTACCCGGCACGCCTCGCCTCGGCCATCAACGCCCAGCTGGACCGCGAGGTCCTGCTGCTCAACCTCTCCCTATCGGGCGCGACGATCGAGTCTGTCGAACTCACCCAGATCCCGCAGATGCGCGGCCTGGGCCTCCTGGATGGCCCCTACAGCCCCGACCTGGTCACGCTGACCATCGGCGGCAACGACGTGATGACCGAGGACATGGCACCCGGACAGTTCGAGGAGCGCCTGCGCCGCGTTCTCGCCTCCCTGCCTGCTGACGCCCTGGTTTCCACCATTCCGTCTTTCGGCATCATGCCGCAGGAAAGCCGCGCGCAGGACATGTCCGACCGCATCGGTGCCGCGGTTGCCGACAGCGCCGCCCACCTGGTTGATCTGCGTTCTCTTACCCAGGAATACTCGCTGCCGACCTACACCTTCACCTACCACGCGGCGGACTTCTTCCACCCCAATTCGGCGGCCTACGCCAAGTGGGCGCAGCTCTTCGCCGACGCGTGGGCCGAGTCTCGACGTGAGGCAGCCCCCGTTGTCGAGGACGCTCCCCAGTGGGACATGCTCTCGGCGCGGGTGGCACAATCGGAGTATGACGACTGACGGACCGTGGCTCGTCGTCGGGTTAGGTAACCCCGGCGCGCAGTATGCCTCCACTCGACACAATGTCGGGTACTTGACCCTCGACGTGCTTGCCTCGCGCGGCGGTGCGACCCTGACGTCGCATCGTTCGCGCACGCACACCGCCGACGTGCGCTTGGGGATCGGCCCCGGCGGAGTGCCCGGTCCCCGCGTGGTCCTGGCCCGCTCCGACAGCTACATGAACACGTCCGGCGGGCCGATCAGCGCGCTCGCATCCTTCCTGAAGATCCCGCCCTCGCGTATCCTCGTCATCCACGACGACATGGATCTGCCCGCGCACATGCTGCGTCTCAAGGTCGGTGGGGGAGAAGGCGGCCATAACGGCCTGAAGTCCCTCAGCCAACATCTGGGCACGCGCGACTACGCCCGCCTGCGCATCGGCGTGGGGCGCCCGCCGGGGCGCATGGACCCCGCTGACTACGTTCTGGGGGCCCTGCCCACTAAGGAGCGCCCCGACTGGGACGTCACCTTCGAGCAGGCCGCTGACGTCGTCGAGGACATCGTCACCAAGGGATTCGCCCCCACCCAGATGGCCCTGCACACCGGGGCCTGATCGAGGCGGCGCCCTCGGGCGTCGCCGCGTACTCTCACCGCGAAAGGCAGGGCGTGCTACTCACCGGACTCCTCCCGGATATCTCCACTGATCCCGCGATCGAGACGGCCACCGACTCCATCGAGACGGGCCGTTCGGGCACGATCGTCGCTCCCGTTGGCATCAGGCCACCCCTCCTCGCGGCCGTCGCTTCGCGCGCGGCCACGCCGCTCGTCGTCCTCACGGCCACCGGGCGCGACGCCGAGTCGCTGACCAACGCCCTGGCCTCGTGGATCCCGGGCGTGGCCATGCTGCCCGCGTGGGAGACCCTGCCGCACGAGCGTCTGTCGCCCCAGGTCGACACGATGGCGCGTCGCATCGCGGTCTTGCGCCGCCTCGTCCACCCCATCGAAGGGGACGAGAGCGCGGGCCCGCTGTCCGTCCTCGTCGTGCCGATCCGCGCCTTCCTCCAGCCGATCATCTCAGGCCTGGCGGACCTCGAACCCGTGCGCGTGCGCACCGGCGACATCCTCGACCTCACCGACGTGACGAACCGACTGGCCGAGCTCGGCTACGAGCGCGTCGACATGGTCGAAGGACGCGGTCAGATGAGCGTGCGCGGCGGCATTCTCGACGTCTTCCCGCCCCAGGAGCCCCACCCGCTGCGCGTCGAACTGTGGGGCGACGAAGTTGACGACATCCGCGCCTTCTCCGTCTCTGACCAGCGAACCCTCGGCGAGGCCACCGACGGTCTGTGGGCTGTGCCCTGCCGCGAGCTCCTCCTCACCCAGGCTGTGCGCGCCCGCGCTCGCGAGGCCGCCGAACGCCTGCCCGGCGCCGCTGAGATGCTGACCCTCGCCGCCGAAGGGATCGCAGCCCCCGGCATCGAATCCCTCGCCCCGATTCTGGTCAGCGGCATGCAGTCCCTCCTCGACCTGCTGCCCGCCGGGTCGCCGATCTTCGCCTCCGACCCCGAGCGCATCCGTGCGCGCGCCGCCGACCTCGTCGCCACGACCGAGGAGTTCCTCACCGCCGCGTGGAGCGCCGCCGCAGGGGGAGGCGATACCCCGCTCGAGGCATCCAAGGCCTCGTTCCTCGACCTGAGCGAGCTGTGGGGGAGCGGCACGCGCCCCTGGTGGGAGCTCACCGATCTGCCTCCCGCCGACCTCGCCTCCGCGATCGACGAGGCCGAGGCCGACTCCCCGTCAGCGGACGGCCCCGCTCCCGTCGTCGTCTCGCCCACCCTCATGCGCGTGGGCGCCCGCGACGTGCACCCCTACCGCGGAGACTTCGCCCGCGCCGCCGCAGACCTCACCGACCTGGCCCGAGGCGGCTGGCGCATCGTCGTCACCACCGAAGGCCCCGGCCCGGGCAGGCGCATCCGCTCCATCCTCACCGACGCCTCGTGCCCGGCCGCGCTCGCGGACAACGTGGAAGCGCGCCCCGACCCCGGCCTCGTGACGATTACGACCGCGCAGGCGGGCGTCGGATTCGTCGCACCCCACCTCAAGATCGCGATCCTCACCGAAGGTGATCTCACCGGGCGCGCGGGAGCATCCACGCGCGACATGCGACGCATGCCCTCGCGCAGGCGCAAGGGCGTGGACCCGCTCACCCTGCATCCAGGGGACTACATCGTCCACGACCAGCACGGTATCGGACGCTTCATCGAGCTGGTCTCCCGCACAATCGGGCGCGGAGACGCGGCATCGACGCGCGACTATCTCGTCATCGAATACGCGCCCTCCAAGCGCGGCCAGCCCGCCGACCGGCTCTTCGTGCCCACCGACGCGCTCGACCAGATCTCGAAGTACACCGGATCCGACGAGCCGTCCCTGACCAAGATGGGCGGCGCCGACTGGGCCAAGACCAAGGCCCGCGCGAAGAAGGCCGTCAACGAGGTCGCCAAGGAACTCATCCGCCTGTACGCGGTGCGTCAGCAGACCAAGGGCCACGCCTTCGGCCCCGACACCCCCTGGCAGCGCGAACTTGAGGACGCTTTCCCCTACGTTGAGACCCCCGACCAGCTCGTCACCATCGACGAGGTCAAGGCCGACATGGAAAAGCCTGTCCCCATGGACCGCCTGCTCACCGGAGACGTCGGCTACGGCAAGACCGAGATCGCCGTGCGCGCCGCCTTCAAGGCCATCCAGGACGGCTACCAGGCCGCTGTCCTCGTGCCCACGACCCTGTTGGTCACCCAGCACGCGGAGACCTTCGCCGAGCGCTACGCCGGGTTCCCCGTGCGCATCGGTACGCTCTCGCGTTTCTCGACCCCGAAGGAAACCGAGGAGGTCAAGGCGGGGCTGGCCTCGGGCGAAGTGGACCTGGTCATTGGCACCCATTCGCTGCTGACCGGCACCGTCTCCTTCAAGAAGCTCGGCCTGGTCATCATCGACGAGGAGCAGCGCTTCGGCGTCGAACACAAGGAGACCCTCAAGGCCCTGCGCACCGACGTGGACGTCCTGTCCATGTCCGCCACCCCCATCCCGCGTACCCTCGAAATGGCGATCTCCGGCATCCGCGAGATGTCGATTCTCCAGACCCCGCCGGAGGAACGACAGCCCGTCCTCACCTTCGTCGGCGCCTACACGGATGCCCAGGTCAGCGCCGCGATCCGCCGCGAGCTCCTGCGCGACGGTCAGGTCTTCTACGTGCACAACCGGGTTGACTCGATTGCCTCGGTCGCAGCCCACATCGCCGAGCTGGTCCCCGAGGCCCGGGTGCGTACCGCCCACGGCAAGATGAACGAGCACCAGCTTGAGGCCGTCATCCAGGACTTCTGGAATCACGAGTTCGATGTCCTCGTGTGCACGACCATCGTCGAAACCGGCCTGGACATCTCCAACGCGAATACGCTCATCGTGGACCGCGCCGACACCTTTGGCCTGTCTCAGCTCCACCAGCTGCGCGGGCGCGTCGGGCGAGGCCGCGAACGTGCCTACGCGTACTTCTTCTACCCCGGCGACAAGGCGCTCACCGAAACCGCGCACGAGCGTCTGAAGACGATCGCCGCGAACACCGAGCTGGGTGCGGGCCTGGCCGTCGCCCAGCGCGACCTTGAGATCCGAGGCGCCGGAAACCTCCTGGGAGGGGCCCAGTCGGGCCACGTCGAGGGCGTTGGCTTCGACCTCTACGTGCGCATGGTCTCCGACGCGGTCGCCGCCTACCGAGGCGACGCTCCCGCCGAAAAGACGGACGTGCGCATGGACCTCCAGGTCGACGCGCACATCCCCGATGGCTACGTGGGCGGCGAACGCCTGCGCCTCGAGGTGTACGCGAAGATCGCGGCTATTGCCACACCCGAACAGGAAGCGGACGTGCGTGAGGAGCTCGTCGACCGCTACGGTCCCATCCCGCCCCAGGTCGACCTGCTCTTCTCGGTCGCCAGGCTACGCGAGATCGTGCGCCGGGCAGGCATCACCGAGGTCGTCACGCAGGGCAAGTACCTGCGTGTCTTCCCGGTCGAGCTGCGCGACTCCCAGGTCATGCGCCTCAAGCGCCTGCACCCTGGAACCGTTATCAAGGCTGCGGTGCGCCAGGTCCTCGTGCCGCTGCCGCTCACGTCGCGTGTCGGCGGGTCCCCGCTCACCGACGGTCCGCTCCTAGAGTGGGTGGAGACTCTGGTGACCAAGATTCTTGTGCCTTTTGGCGAGTAGTGCCTGTGGTGGAATACACTGGTCCTATTGCGTCGCAACACATCTGAGGAAGGAACGCTCGTGCGCTACACACGCCAGCTCGCCACCGCCGCCCTGATCGTGGCCGCAGGACTGGGAATGGGGGCATGCTCCTCCCATCCCGGTGCCGCCGTCGTCAGCTCGTCCGGCTCGTACTCCAACGAGGAGGTTGCGCAGGCCGCCCAGCAGATGTCTGTGCTCATGGGTGGCCAGCAGATCGCCGATGCGCAAATTCGCACGCAGCTCGTGAACCTGCCGCTTCTTGAAGCCGCCGGTGCCTCTGTGGGCGCAGAAGTCTCCGACGAGCAGATCGACCAGATTGCCGCGCGCGCCTCCGAGCAGTTGGGGGATCAGTCTCTCGGCACGCTGGGTCCCGCCACCCGCGCAACCGTGAAGTCGCTCCTGCTCACCCAGAACCTCAACCAGGTCGCGCAGTCCAATCCAGCGGCCGTGCAGCAGCTTGACCAGGTCCTCGCGCAGGCCCGCGACAGCTCCGACGTGCGCGTGAACCCGCGTTTCATCCAGCCCTCGCTGGGTGGAGCGCAGGGTGCGACGACGCCGATGTTCGGCGATGCAGTTTCCGGTCAGAAGGACAACAACCTGGCGTCGCTCATGGGCGGCGGCAGCGCCAACTGACGGACGTGTGAGTATTCGCTCACAGTGCTCTCGACAGGGACTAATGTCGCTTGTCGGTGCGCAGAAGTGGGGCGCAAAGCCCCGCACAACACAACGTCCCCCTCGCCGGGGGTGACCACATATGGCGGTCCGTATTACCGTTGTACTGACCGCTTCCACGCAACAACATCGATTGGAGAATGACGTGGCAGTTATTGAAGGCATTGGTGCACGCGAGATCCTCGACTCGCGCGGTAACCCGACCGTTGAGGTCGAGGTCGTCCTCGAGGACGGCACCGCTGCGCGCGCGTCCGTTCCCTCCGGCGCGTCCACCGGCGCGTTCGAGGCCGTCGAGCGTCGCGATGGCGACAAGGGCCGCTACCTCGGCAAGGGCGTCCAGGACGCCGTCGACGCTGTCGTCGAGCAGATCGCTCCTGAGCTCATCGGCGAGGAAGCTGACGATCAGCGCTACATCGACCAGGCCATGATCGACCTGGACGGCACCCCCAACAAGGGCAAGCTCGGCGCGAACGCCATCCTCGGCGTCTCCCTCGCCGTCGCCAAGGCCGCCGCGAAGTACGCGGACCTGCCCCTGTACAAGTACCTGGGCGGCCCCAACGCTCACGTTCTGCCCGTCCCCATGATGAACATCCTCAACGGTGGCTCCCACGCGGACTCCAACGTTGACATCCAGGAGTTCATGATCGCTCCCCTCGGCGCTCCCTCCTTCCGTGAGGCCCTGCGCTGGGGCGCCGAGGTCTACCACACGCTCAAGGGCGTCGTGAAGGATCGCGGCCTGTCCACCGGTCTGGGCGACGAGGGCGGCTTCGCCCCCAACCTGGACTCCAACGCTGAGGCCCTCGACCTGATCGTCTCCGCGATCGAGAAGGCCGGCTTCAAGCCGGGCGAGGACGTCGCCCTGGCCCTGGACGTCGCCTCCTCCGAGTTCTTCAAGGACGGCCTGTACCAGTTCGAGGGCGAAGGCCGCTCGACCGAGTACATGGTGGAGTACTACGAGAAGCTCATCTCGAACTACCCGCTGGTTTCCATCGAGGATCCGCTGGATGAGGACGAGTGGGATGCTTGGAAGGCCCTGACCGCTGAGATCGGTGGCCGCGTCCAGCTGGTCGGCGACGACCTGTTCGTTACCAACCCCGCCCGCCTGAAGAAGGGCATCGAGCTGGGTGCTGCGAACGCGCTGCTCGTGAAGGTGAACCAGATTGGTTCGCTGACCGAGACCCTCGACGCCGTCGAGGAAGCGCACCGCAACGGCTACCGTTCGATGACCTCGCACCGCTCCGGCGAGACCGAGGACACCACGATCGCCGACCTGGCTGTTGCCACCAACTCCGGCCAGATCAAGACCGGTGCTCCCGCTCGTTCCGAGCGCGTGGCCAAGTACAACCAGCTGCTGCGCATCGAGGAGCAGCTGGGCGAGGCCGCCGTGTACGCCGGCCGCTCCGCCTTCCCTCGCTTCAAGTGAGTCTAGGCAACTAGCCGCATAGCTCCGCGCGGGCCCGCAAGGGTCCGCGCGGAGTCTTTTCGGCGTGGGGCTGAGCCAAATGTGTCGATGTAGGGCACGATAGAAGAATGGCTAGCCGTCGTCCTTCCTCCCGCCCTTCCTCGCGTCGCCGCTCCTCCTCGTCGGAGGCAGCGCGGACGACGCGTGAGATTAACGCGGAAAAGTCGCGTCAGCGCAGGGCTGCCGCGAAGGCTGCGAAGTCCTCGAAGGGGGCCGAGGCCTCGGCGAAGAAGCGCGCGACGGCCACGAAGGAGAAGCCGCAGGAGGGCGCCGGTCGCCGCTTCTTCCGCTCTGAGAGGCGCGCGGAGAAGAAGACCGCGACGCGACCGACGGGGCAGGGACGCTCCGTCCTGTCGATCGGCGGCCTCGACGTGTCGACGCGTCTTATCGTTGTCCTCACGGTCGCGGCGATCCTGTCCGTCATGCTCGTGCCGAGCCTGTACCAGTGGTGGCAGCAGGAGCGTGAACTCGCGCAGATTAAGGCCCAGGTGGCCCAGCAGCAGCACAAGAACGCCGACATGCAACGACAGCTGGACCTGTGGAACGACCCCGACTACATTTCAACGCAGGCGCGCGAACGCCTCGGATACGTTCGCCCTGGTGAGACTCAATACACGGTGGTGGATCCGGGGCCGCAATACCAGGACTCCGCCTTGGCTGCCGCCGCGGCCTCGACTGGACCGGCGCGCCCCTGGGTGCAGCAGCTCGCTATCCTAGTGGGGAAGGCGGATCAACCGCCCACCACGACACCCATCCCGTCGGCTGACACCAGCCAGTCGGGACAAGCGACGACCACCGGCCAAGAAAGCGGAGAATGAGCCTCGTTAACACCACCGACGCCACCGAAGAGGACCTGGAGGTCCTGCGCTGCCAGCTGGGCCGCGTCCCCCGTGGAGTCGTCGGTATCGCCGCGCGATGCGTGTGCGGTCGGCCCACTGTCGTGGCCACTGCGCCGCGCTTGCCCGATGGGACGCCGTTCCCCACGACGTTCTACCTGACGCACCCGGCTGCCGTGAAGGGTGCCTCGACTCTTGAAGCCGAGCACGTCATGGAGGCCTTCAACGAAGAGCTGGCGCAGGACGAGGAGCTGCGCGCCGCCTACGCACGTGCCCACGAGGCGTACATTCAGGCGCGCCTGTCCCTGGGCGATGTCCCTGAAATCTCGGGTGTCAGTGCGGGCGGTATGCCCACGCGCGTCAAGTGCTTGCACGCTCTGGTCGGGCACTCCCTGGCCGCGGGCCCCGGCGTCAACCCCATCGGGGATCGTGCGCTCGCGATGCTCGCCGAGCGCGGCCTGTTTTCCACCGAGCGCTGCTCCTGCTGAGCGGCCCCACATGAACTAGCCCCGGCCTCGTCCGGGAAAGAACCCACCAGAAACGAAGCGATGACCCGAGTAGCTGCCATTGACTGTGGAACCAATTCGATCCGACTGCTCGTCGCCGACGGGCATATTGATGAAAGCGGTCGCCCGCACCTTGCAGACCTGACCCGACAGATGCGCATCGTACGCCTGGGGCAGGGCGTGGACGCGCGCGGCTACTTGGATCCTGCGGCGATTGAGCGCACGGTGGAAGCCACCGTCGAGTATCAGCGCATGATCGAGGCCCTGGGTGCGACGAAGACCCGCTTCGTGGCGACCTCGGCGACGCGTGATGCTTCCAACAGTGCGGATTTCGTGCGCCAGATCAAGGCTGTCATCGGCGTGGAGCCCGAGGTCGTCGTCGGCACGGACGAAGCTTCCCTGTCCTTCAACGGCGCGGTGAGTGGGCTCGGCGAGTCCGTCGCCGCCCCGATGCTGGTCGTCGACATCGGCGGTGGCTCGACTGAGCTTGTGCTGGGCGCGACACGCGTCGAGCAGGCGATCTCGATCGACATGGGCGCCGTGCGCGTCACCGAGAAGTTCCTCGCCGACGTGGACCCCGCCGGCGGCGTGCCCGCAGCGGATCAGGAGCGCGCGATTGCGTGGATCGACGAGCAGCTCGATCGCGCCGAAAAGTCCGTGGAGCTGGCGCGTGTGCGCGCCCTTGTGGGCGTCGCGGGCACGGTGACCACGCTGACCGCTCAGGCGCTTGGCCTGACCTCCTACCAGCCCGAACGCATCCACGGCGCCCGCTTGAGCGCCGCGCAGTTCGAGGAAGCCGTGCGTTTCATGGTCGATCAGCCGACGTCCGTGAAGGCCTCCCTGGGCTTCATGCCTGAGGGCCGCGAGGACGTCATCGCCGCCGGCGCGCTCATCTGGAGTCGTATCGTGACGCGCGTGCTCGACCGTGCCGAGGCGGCCGGGCACCCGATCGAGCAGGTCGTTACCTCCGAGCATGACATTCTTGACGGCATCGCCCAGGCGATGATCTGAGGTAGCTTGAGGTGTGCGCCATCCTCCCGTAGGCTGGACCTGCGCCCCGGCGCGCCCCCGTGGCCCAATTGGCAGAGGCAACCGACTTAAAATCGGTGTGTTGTGGGTTCGAGTCCCACCGGGGGTACTGACGATTGCTTCATCGACGAGGCTGGGGCTCGGTGCGCGCATACCTGACCTCGCGTGGACGGCGGGTTGCGCTGCGCGCATAATGGAACGTTTCCCACTTGTGGGCGCCACGTGCGACACTAGTGGCAGCACATCACTGACCAAGGAGGAAATATGGCCAACCCGGTGATGAATTCGATCGTGAAAGACTGGTCGACCCAGCAGACGACTCCCGCCGGATACCCGGCGATGCCGGGGTACCAGCCCGCCTCGCAGCAGACGCCCAATCCCTACGGCGGTTCGACGAACCCCTACGCGCAGGGCGGAGTCGGCGACGCCGCGCAGACGACCTATCCGGCGCCCCAGGGTGCGCCCGTGTACGGCGTTCCTCAGGGCCAGCAGGGCGCCTATGCCGACTCCATGGCCTCCTACGAGGCAATGATGAACGCTCCCGCGGCCGACGCGGTGGACCGCGGGACGATGACCTTCGACGACGTCGTGGTCAAGTCCATCATGTGCTTCGGCCTGCTTCTTGTGGGTGCGACGGCCGGGTGGATGACGGGCATTGTTGCGATGGGTCTCGCGTTGGTGCTGTTCTTCGCCTCGTGCGCTGTGACGCTGGGCCTGGCGATCTTCATCCGTTTGTCGAAGAAGATTCGCCCGGGTGCCATCGTCACGTACTCCCTCATTGAGGGCTTTAGCCTCGGCGTGATCTCCTGCACCTTTGAGGCCTTCTTCCCGGGTATCGTGATCAGCGCGGTCCTGGCGACCCTCGTCGTCATCGGCACGACCTTGGCTGCCTTCATGATGGGCTTCGTGCGTAACTCGTCGACGCTGACCCGCGTCGCGGGGATCGGTTCCGTTGCCTTCTTCTTCTACTACCTCGTCACCTTTGCGCTGTCGGTCACCGGCATGGTGGACATGCGGTCCGTCAACAGCATCACGGTTTTCGGTATTCCGCTCGGCGTCATCATCGGCGTTCTCGCCGTCTTCATCGGCGTGCTGTGCCTCGTGCGCGACTTTGATGCGGTGAAGGTCGGTGTTGCGAGCAACGTGCCCGTGAAGTACGCGTGGCTGTGCACCTTCGCGATCATGACCGACGTCATCTGGATCTACCTCGAGATCCTGAGGATCCTATCCTACCTCATGCGCCGCAACTGACGCGCCGCCCCACCGATACACCTCAAGGAAAGACACCATGGAAAACATCTCTGTGACCGGCGAATTCGGCCGTAAGCCCGTCCTCGCCTTCGACGGCACCCCGTCCGACGAGCTCGTCGTCGAGGTCCTGCACGCTGGCGAGGGTCAGATCGTCGAGGCCGGCGACACGATCACGTGCCACTACTACGGTGCGGTCTTCGGCTCGAAGAATGACTTCGACAACTCCTTCGACCGCGGCGGTGCCCTGTCCTTCCAGATTGGCGTCGGCATGGTCATCCCCGGGTGGGATGAGGGCCTCGTGGGCAAGCGCGTGGGCGACCGCGTTTTGCTGTCCATCCCCGCCGAGCTTGGCTACGGCGAGCGCGGTGTCCCGCAGGCCGGTATCCCCGGCGGCGCGACCCTCGTGTTCGTCACCGACATCCTCGGTGTGAACTGATCTCGTTGTTGACGGGGGCGGGTCGGCTTGTGTGCCGACCCGCCCCCGTTTTGTCTGTCGCCTGAAACGCCGGTTACTTGCTGGGTAGCGCCGGGCAGGCGATGCCCGTGCGTGCGTGGCATTCGTAGCCGCCCGGATTCTTGAACAGGTACTGCTGGTGATAGTCCTCGGCGTACCAGAATCGCGCGTTGGAATCGGCGTCGGGCGCGGCGGAGAGAACGGTCTGGATGGGCCCGAAGCCTCGCGCGGAGAGGGCCTCCTGGTAGGCCGCGCGCAGGGCGGTCGCGTCGCGCAGCTGCTCCGGCGTCGTCGTCCAGATCTGTGAGCGGTACTGGTCGCCGATGTCGTTGCCCTGGCCGCCGACCTGCGTGGGGTCGTGGATCTCAAAGAAGAGACGAATGAGTTCGGCGGCGCTCGTGAGTGACGTGTCGAAGACGACGCGCACGGTTTCCGCGTGGCCCGTCGTATGAGAGCAGACCTGCTCGTACGTCGGGTTGGCGGTGTGCCCGCCCATGTACCCCGTCGCGGTGGTGACGACTCCGGGTGCGTTCCACAGTGCCTTCTCGACGCCCCAGAAGCACCCTGCGGCCAGGTAGATGACCTCCTGGCCTGCCCCGGACTCGGCCCTCATATTCGAGCCGAGGACCGCGTGCGTCGTGGGCCGTATATCCGTGTGTGCGAGCGTGAAGATGTTGTTCATGCCAGACAGTATGCGCCACTAACCGCGTACATGGCGCGCTGCGCGGACGGAAATGAGGGAGCGGGCGGGTACGCTTGTGGGTGAATGAAAAGGAGGGACCGTGGCCGCAACTCAGGAACAGCCGCGCTGGAAACTATCCGACCTCATGGGCAGGTTGTCCGCCGCGCTGCCTGCAAAGCACACTGACGGACCGTCGCCCGCCCCCGTCATGGTGTCCGTGCGCGAGGAACACGAGGACGAACGCGACGTGACCGTCGCCGTCCCGCGGACCCTGCGCGTGGCCGCCGCGTTCTCGTGGCGCACCCTGGTCGTTCTCGGCCTGGTGATGGCCGTCCTGTGGGGTATCGCGCGCCTGACGATCGTCATCATGCCGGTCGCGATTGCGCTGACGGTGGCGGTGCTTCTGGAACCCCTCGTGTCCTGGATGCGGCGCCGTCTGCACCTCCCAGCGTCGCTGGCTGCGACCGTCGGCCTACTCGTCTTCTTCGCGGCCGTCGCCGGCGCGCTGAGCCAGGCAGCCGCCGAACTCATTCAGCAGGTCCCGCAATTGGCGACGCAGGCCGCGGATGGTTTCCGCGCCCTGCTTGACGCGATCCTGCACAACGAGTTCCTGCAGAACGGCCCGTTCAAGATTGATACGACCGTCCTGACGTCCGCGGCTGAACAGCTGCGAACCGAGTTGGTCAACTGGCTCAACACGAATAAGGAAACGCTGGCGACTGGCGCCCTGAACATCACCTCGTCGGTGGGTACGCTGGCCACGTCCGGCCTGACGATGCTGTTCTGCCTGTTCTTCTTCCTGAAGGAAGGGCGGTCGATTTGGCTGTGGTGCGTGCGCCTGCTGCCAGCCCCCGCCCGCGTCCCCGTTCACGAGAGCGCGATCCGCGGATGGGCGACCTTCGGCTCTTACGTGCGTACGCAGATTCAGGTGGCGGCCATCGACGCGATCGGCATCGCCCTGGGCGCGTTCTTCCTGGGTGTACCTCTGGCCATCCCGATTGGCGTCATCACGTTTTTTGCTGCCTTCGTGCCGATCCTGGGTGCGCTGACGTCGGGTGTGATCGCTGTGCTGGTGGCGGCTGTTAATGGCGGCCTGACGAAGGCGATCATCATGCTGGTGATCATTCTGGTCGTCCAGCAGATCGAGTCCAACATCCTGCAGCCCTTCATGATGT
>ERZ772971.440-NODE-440-length-26366-cov-4.721409_pt1 | contig 26366 bp, 31 predicted proteins | sample MGYA00511943_ERZ772971 | MGnify/ENA primary metagenome ERZ772971 (study PRJEB29015, sample SAMEA2737929) | human oral metagenome | biome: human oral; feature: human-associated habitat; material: dental | place: China | collected 2144 ... | reverse complement strand
ACGATGACGAAGTCCGCCCACAGGCCCGCGATGTTGATCCCCTCCTGGTGGGAGGAGACGTCAATGCCGTGAGCATGAGCTGGCGCCGACGGCGTCGCCGGCGTGGGGGTCGGCGTGGGCTTGGGCGTCGGGGCCTTCTTGGCGAACTCCGGCCACTGGGCCAGGAAACGGTCTCTGTTGAAACGATGACAGCTCGTCCAGGCCCCCGAGCTGGTGTAGGGGTGCGAGGAGTAGGGGACGGTTCTGGTCTCGCCCCCGGTCTGATCTCCCAGGTAGCCGTCAATGCTGCCGTCCTCGGCGATCCAGGCTTCGCTGAGGAGGTCGTTGGCGGCGTCGGTGATGATGATGACGTGCCCCTGGCCTCCCTCGCTGGCCACCGAGAGAACAACGTCGCCGGTCTGGAAACCACCATCCGGGTAAAGACTGGCATCCTCCCAGGGCACCTCCTGGAAGCCTCTGGCCTCCAGGCCGCCCCTCATATTGCCCGTCCAGAAGTCATCAATCTCGAGCAGAGCCTTGTGCCCCCAGGGAACACCAAGAGCATCATGCAAGCCATAATTGACGGCCCCGCACACCAAGCTGGAGCAGTCAGCATTCTGCGGGCTCTTGACGTGGCCCTCCCAGTCCGCCACCGAGTACCACGTCCTACGATCCGGTTGCGAATAACCAACATCCTCCACATCACAGATACGGCGCGCGATGCGGGCTGCGACTGACGCGACAGACATACGAATCCTTCCTGATTCTGGGTACAGAAAACCCCGCCACCAGATTGGCGCGGGGAGAGTTGACTGACTGGTTGTCAGTAGCCGATGGCTTGCCACATGAGTGAGTGTGCGGTGGATTGCTTCTCGCCGGGAAACATTACTCGAAACCCGGTCCTGTCTAGCCTGTCTACCATGGGTACAGCATTAGAGATGAATTTAAATTTCCCGCTATTGTTGTATAGTTTGGTGATGTTGATTGTCAGGCAAGCCTTTGGGAATGGCTGTGGGAACGGTTGGAATGAGAAGAATCCAGCTCCGTTTGCGTGTCCGTACGTTCCATTGGATAGTCGACCGGTTTGCAGGATCATGATTTCGTTCGGACCTGGCTGACTGTAGGTGATTCCGCTGTCTCCGGTCTGTTGGGTCTCGATGCGGAACCGGCTGGTTCCTGCCCAGCGAAGACCATCCCACACCAGAAGCGCTCTGATGTCTGAGCGCCACACGAAAACTGGGTTGCTCTCAGTGATCTTAACTCCGGCAGCCTTGAGGGCATTGATGTGCTGGATAGCTGCTGTCTCCGAGTCGCAGGCTTTGACTGAAGGGACGGACTGAGAGAAGTCCAGAAGTGACTGGCGGGATGCTGGCTCGCTCCCATTTGGCACCAGATGGCCTCTGACGTCGATCGATGGCATATGCGATTACTCCTCTCCCTCTGAGGGGGTGGTCGTGGAATCTGTTGTCTCTGACTCGTCTGTTCGGGTGTTTTCTCCCGCATCGGATTTTGGTGTGTGTTGGAGGGCTTCCACGATCTCGAGTACGCCAGTCTCGTGCCAATAGACGTGGGCAGGAATGTCAGCGACAACGACGCCGCACAGGCCGCACACCGACCAACCGCCGCTCATGACTCAACCTCGCACTCAAGGGATAGCACCATCGAGTTGCCTTGCCCGCGGATACCGCCGTAGACGGCGCCCACCAGAGCGATTCCCTGGCCCGCGAGCAGGCCGGCCGCGAGCGCGGTGATGTCGATGCTGCTGGTTTGGTTGCTGGTGATGGTTCCGGTGGCCTGGGGGCCTGTGGGTTGGGGGCCGGCGTCGGTGTAGGTGGCGCATTGGAATACGGCGTTCCAGGTGTTGGGGTTGGCGCCGTTGCCGACTGCGGTGAGGGTGGCCCGGGTGATGCTGGTGGTGCCGATGGCGGGGATCTGTTGGCCGTAGGTGGCTAGGCCTATCAGGGTGCCGGTGCCGGCGTCTCCTTGGCTGAGGTCGCGGGGGTGGCCGACGGCGGCGGCACTGAAGCGGTTCCAGCCGGCGGGGGCGTGGGTGCCGGTCCAGGTGGGGTGGGCGGTGCAGGTGACGGTGTTGGTGGTGGCCTCGGGTGGGCTGAAGGACATCGGGCCGGTCTTGGGGGCTGGGGCTGGGCCGAGGACGTGGATCGGGCGTCCGGTGTCGGGGTCGAGGAGGACGTAGGCAGTTTCGACGCCTGTCCAGGTGGAGGCGGTGGCTGGCAGGGTGATGCCCGCGGAGCCGAGGAGAGAGACGGTGACTGTGGTGCCGCCGTTGGCGACGTCGAGCACGCGGGCGACGGCGATCATGGCGCGGTCGGATCCTGGGCGTGGTCCTTCGTCGGCCGGGGCGGAGCTGAGGAGGTCGAGGATGGGCAGGCTCATGATGTGGTCACCACCTCGACGTCCGAGCGTGAGGTCCCGCTGTAGACGAGGGGGATCTCGGTTGAAGTGACGATTCCCCACTGGGTGATCGTGGCTGCGCCGTCGATGTTGGCGGTGATGAGCTCGACCGGGGTGTCCAGAGTGAGAGTCGGGTTCGGTGTGTGGGTGACGGGGACCGTGGTCTTCTGTCTGACCGAGGTTGCGAGCATCGTGGTGGCGGAGTTGAGTGCCGCCTGTTTGGAGGTGATGAGGGGTGAGCTGAAGAACTTGGTGACGATGCCGTAGGGGCCGGAGGTGCGTAGGGGGCCGGTGGTCTGGTCGATGATGGCCTGGAAGCGCGGTTGCCCGGCATCGTCCTGCTCCTGTCCTCGGGCGACGATGCGGTTGAATATCCCGGCGCGGGAGCCTTGGCGGGTGACGCCGATGACGGTGCCGGCCTCGCCGTCGGTCAGGGTTGTCTCCGGGCGCTCGGTGATAGCCGGAACGGGCGGGAGGACGTAGAGGACCCCATCGGGGCCCTCGCGCAGGCGGGCCGGCCAGGCGTCGGCGATTTCGTAGATCGCGTCGATGCGGGACTCTCCCCAGGACATCGAGGGACAGGGCCGGTTGGTGAGAGCGTCACTGACGATGACGCCCATGTGGCCTCCCACCAGGCGGCGCAGTTCGGAAGCGAGTGTGCCGCCCGAGTAGGGGACGGTCGGTGAGGTGAGGCGGTCGTCCTCAAGGCGCTGGAGCGGTGACTTGCCCGTGACGCGGATGTCGGTTGCCCCGACCTCCCACTGGGTGATGAGGAAACGGCCGAGGGGGATGTCCCATCGGTCGGTGGAGACGAGGGAAGCGACGGTCACCTGCACATGGAGGACCTGTCCCATGGCTGCGAGCGGGGAGTCAGGCGCGAGCGGGGTCCAGTCGCGGGCTCCTTCATCTTGGCTGACGGCGCCGATCCTGGGCACTGTCAGGCTCAGGGTGCCCTGGACCTGCTGGCTGGTCGTCCAGGTGACGGATCCGGCCTTAACGGGCACCCGGCCCAGCCAGGTCTGGCCGAGCCATGAGTCCACGCGAGCCTCCCAGGAGAACGCGCTGCTCAGGGCCTCGGAGGGAATCTTGGGGCGCTGGAGCATCGGCTACCGGACCTCCTGCCAGATTGTGGCGTCGAAGTCGTCCCAGGACAGGCCCATGGCGTCGAGGCGTACCCAGGTTAGAGCCGCCGCGTCGAAGTTGTCCCAGACGGACAGGCCGACGATGCGCTGCGGCTCCGGGACCGAGCAGATGGTTCCTTTGATGGTCCACGCACGCTCCGCTTGATCCTGGCGGGGCGTGCGTGCCTGCGACACCGAAGTCAGGGCCATGACCGTCGTCAGCGGTACGTCGCAGACCCCGCGGCGGCACTGGAAGCACCTGGCAGGATTGTGGAACAGGACTGCGATAGTCGGGCGGGCGGCCAGAGCTGTCATCGTCTGCGTGTGAGCCCCGCTCGTGCGGGCCGTCAGCGAGACCGTGCCAGCCCCCATGACTGGGGCGAAGGCCAACACCGGAGTTGGGCGCCCAGGGATCTCATGAGCGGTGATCCGCTGGTCCGGCGCACGAGAGTCGTCTCCCTGCCAGATCAGGTCCAGACGGCCGCCCCCGAGGACATCGGTCATCAGAGACCGCCCCGACCACGGGCGTATCACCGGCGTCGACTCGACCGTCTGCCCGTCCCAAGGCCGCACGATGCGGTACGTCAACGGCGTGTTGACAGGTGCAAGCGCGTCACCGAGCACCAGCTGGGAGTCGTTGCCCATGCTGCCACTGCCACGCACCGTCCAGGAGAACCCGTTCTCCGCGTGGCCGGTGACTCTCACCTGGGTTCCCGATCGTGCGTAGAGGCCAGGCACGATCACCTGCACGACCGGGGCGTCCCCGTCGGGGATGATCGCGGTCAGGGTGAAGATCGGCCACCGGCCGACCTCTTCACGCGACGGAGAGCCTCCCGGAACCCCGGTCCAGGAGTAGACCAATGCCTTCCCGGTGTCGCCGATCCTGACCGGGCGGGTATCGCCGTCGAAGAAGGAAGTGTCCGATACGTCCCTCTGCGTGTCCCCGAGCTGGAGGATCGTGTTGTCTGCCCAGAGGGTCTGGGTGGTCTCGTCCACCACCTCGACGCGCGTGAACGTCACCCCTGCCGCAAGAAAGACGACCGGGTAGACGACCTCGACGCCGTCTTCAGCCAGGGTCTCGGCTGAAGGGATGGTGACGGAGTCCTGATAGGTAGCCTCGGAATCCGTCAGACCCTGGAAGCCCCTGGCGAGGTAGGACTTCTTCAGAATGCCGTCGACAGTGACACCATAGAAGCCGCCTCGCTGGACGAGGGTTCCAGCCACGGTCGTTGAGGCGCTCCACGACAGGCCCAGGGTGTGGCCGGCGACAGCCGCCGCTGGGACACCCATGCTGAGAGTCCCGGTGACAGTCGCCTTCCCATCAGACACATCGGCCCCTGCTGGCACGACCCAGGCCCCGGCGGCGACCCCGTCAGCGGCCTGGACCGCCGCTCCCAGCTCCCACGCGTCCCGAGACGAGAGCGGAGGATAGGCGGCAGCCACGCCGCCGGTCGAAGCGGACAGGGCAGCCTGCACCGTGGTGGCGCCAGCCGGTGCCTGCGCGGTCACGACGACTCGGCCCGTGCGCCCGGAGGGAGCGGACGCCCTCGGTGCCGGGCCGTCTGTGCCGGCAAACCGCAGACACAGGTCCACCGGGGAATCGCCGGCAGTGATGTCCGCAGCCAGAGACACCCACTGGCCCGGGGTCACCGGTGTCGAGTCCGAGGACACCGTCCACGAGGTCGACGACGGGATCACCCGCATCCGCCCGGAGTCTGCGGAGATCGTCGCCTGCTCGGCAGTCCAGCCGGCCACTCCGCTTCCGAATGCTCCGTTGAGCAGGAGGTTCGTCCGGGTCATCAGCGTCGTCCCCTTCCCAGAGTCCGTGCGCGGCGATCCAGGACCCCGGCGGCGATAACCTCAACATGGGCGTCCAGCGCTGTGGAGTCATCGACGACGAGGCGGACCTCAGTTCCGTCCAGACCTGCCAGCAGAGCCTCGTTCGAGGCCCCCTGGGCGGCGAGCTTGGAGACATCCGACCACTGCCGTGCGGTCAGGACCGCCTCCCGGCTGCGGGTCTGGTTGACCGCGGTGTGCGCACCCGGGGGCAGCCAGCCGCCGGCATCGTACTTCCGGGCGCCGCCGTAGCGGCCGACCGTGGGGGAGCCCCAGATGGAGATCTCACGGCCGGACAGCCCCTCCCGAGGCTCCTCAACCATCTTGCCGCCGCCGGCGAAGATGGCGACGTGGTGCGCCGGTGAACCCCAGAACAGGAGATCGCCGGGCACGGCCGCGTTCCATGAGATCGGCGTCGACCCGGACTGGTATCCGGCCGCCGTCAGCCTCGGCCAGCCCAGGCCGAGCTGCTTCGCAGCCCAGTAGACCAGGCCGCTGCAATCCAGACCCGGTGGGATCGAGCTGCCACCCCAGACGTAGGGCACACCTATTGCCTTGCGTGCGGCCCCGACCAGACCGGAGCCGCCGGACAGGCCTGCCGCCTCGGTCTTGGACTTGAAGAGGTTCTTCAGCGACTCGAACCACAAGGGCGGCATCGCGCCCACCGTCTGCGCCCAGAAGCTCGAGCCGACAGACTTGAGGAGCTCCTTCGCTGGGGAGATCACCAGGTCAGTGACCGCACCGATCGGGTCGGAGACTATGTCCGCGACCGCCGAGGCCGTGTTCTTCACCCAGCTGATCGACGAGGACACCGATCCCTTGACGCGGTCCCAGATACCTCCCTTGGCGAAGGCGACCTGACCACGTCTCGTGCCGGTGTCACCGACATTGGCCAGGCCCTTGCCCCGAGAGGCGTTGACCCGATCCAGCCAAGGCTTGCCGCCCAGGGCCCGCAGCGAGTCCGGCCGGATGATCCCCTCTCCGCCCGACAAGCGCAGGGAGCCGCCGCCGTCGGGTGAGAAGAAGGTGAACACATCCCTGCCCGGGGTATATCCGGGCGTCATGGTCTGCCACTGGCCACCCGAGGCGTACCCCGGGATCATGCTCACGCTCGGCAGGCGCAACGACAGGCCGACCTTCTCAGCGATCGTGTCGAACGCTTTCTTGATGCCGTCGCGATAAACCGTGCCGATCACGAAGTTGATCGGTGTCGCTGCGGCGCCCTTGATGGCGTTCATCGCCGTCTGTACGCCCGACTTGAAGGTATCGAAACCGGACTTGGCGTTGTCGATCGCGGTCTTGATCTTCGGGAAGACGGTATTAGACAGGAAGTTCACGACCGTGGAGATTGTCGTGGAGATACCCTGCCAGACCGGCTTGACGACGTTATTCCAGAGGAAGGTGAAGATCGGTGCCAGGACGTTCGAGATGAATGCCCACAGTCCCATGAGCGCAGGCTTGATGACCCACTCCCAGGCGGTCTGGATCGCAGCGCCGATGAGCCGGAAGACGGGCTGCACGACGTTGGTCCACAGGAACTGGATGATCGGTACAAGCACCCCGGTGATGAACGACCACATAGCCGACAGAGCCGGGGAGATGACGTTGGCCCAGGCTGAGGAGATGAAGTTGGAGACAGCTGACCACACCGGCTGAACCACGCTGGTCCAGAACTCCTGGAGCGCGGGCGCAAGCGTGTTCTTGACCCACCCCCAGAACGCCGACAGCGCCGGATAGATCACCGAGTTCCAGGCGTCTGAGATCACCGAGGAGATCGACTGCCACACGGGCTGGACCGTGGTCCACAGCCCCTGCAGCGCCGGCACCAGGGAAGTCGTCAGCCAACCCCACAGGGCAGACAGGACCGGGTAGATCACCGAGTTCCAGGCCGTAGAGACCACCGTGGCGAACCCGTTCCAGAGAGGCTGGACCACGTTCGTCCAGAGGAACTGGAGCACCGGGATCAGCACGTTCGAGATGAACGCCCACAGTCCGCTCAGCACCGGCGAGATGACGCTCGTCCAGGCCGTAGAGACAACAGTGGCGAACCCGTTCCAGAGAGGCTGGACCACACCGGTCCAGAAGTCCGCTAGCGCCGGCGCCAGGGTCCCCGTGACCCATGACCAGAGGTCAGACAGGGCCGGCTGGATGACGTTGGTCCAGGCGTTCGAGATCGCCTCCCCGGTCGCGATCGCCCCCTCACGCAGGGTCAGGAGGAAATCGACGAACGCAGAGTCCTCCTCCAACCCGAACAGGTTCCCGTCGAAATCCCCCTTCGTCAGAAGGTTCCAGACCGACTGGATACCAGGAAGCAGGGTCCCGGAGATCCACTCCCATACAGCCGAGATGGCCGGCTGAATGTGTTGCTGCCAGATCTCGACGACAGTCCTGCCGAGCTCCTGCACCTTGAGGCGGAAGGCCTCGTTCTTCTTGTACAGGAGCACCAGGCCGGTGACCAACAGGGCGATCGCGGTGACGACGAATCCGATGGGGTTGGCCTTGAACGCCGCGTTCAGGCCGTGCTGGACCAGGGTGAGGCCCTTGATCCAGCCGATGACCGTGGGGATGATGGAGAAGCCCGCGTACGCGGCGACGGCGACGCCCACGCCGATGGCGAGGGCCTGCATCTCATCCTTGTGCTGCTTGATCCAGGTGACGGATCCGCCGATGGCATCGGCCAGCCACCCCATCAGACCGGTGATGGCAGGCTTGACGTAGTCGATGAGGTCCTTGATCGCGCCGACGACGGTGGCCTGAAGGTTGCCTGCGGCACCCTCGATGGTCTTGGTGGATCTGGCGGCCGCGACCGCCGTCTCGTCGGAGCCGAGCTGGAGGATCGCGGCGTTGAACTCGTCAGCCGAGATCTCCCCTTTCTGCATCGCGTCCCTGAAGTTGCCGGTGTAGGCGCCCATATCGAGCAGGGCCTTCTGGATTTTCCCAGAAGCACCAGGAATGGCATCGGAAAGTTGATTAAAATTTTCCGTCGTCAGCTTTCCTTGCCCGGCGGTCTGGGTCATAACCATTCCGACGGACTTGAAAGTGTTCGCATTTCCGCCTGCGACAGCATTTAAATTGCCTGCCGCCTCTGCCAGCTTGTCGAATCCGTCGACGCCGTTTGACGCCAGCTGTGCGGTGATCTGCTGAATGTCGGCCAGGTCGTATACGGTCTCGTCTGCGTACTTCTGGGCAGACTCCTTGAGCCGGTCAATGGTCGAGGTGTCCAGGCCGGAGAACTGGAGCGTGGAGACGAACTTGTCGGTGGCGTCGGACGCCTCAATGGCCTCTGAGGCGAAACCACCGATTCCGACGGCCGCGCCGAGGGCGAGCACGGGAGCGATCGCCGAGCGGGCCAAGGAACTGACGGAGGAGACCTTGGCGCCCGTCTGAGCGGTGGCCGCGCCGGCCTTCTCAGCAGCTGTGTCGACGTGGTCGAGGTTGGTGGCATACGTCTTCAGTGCGGGGTTGGCCTCGGCGACCTCACGCTTGGTCTTGCCCGTCTTGGAGGCCAGGGCGCCGACGGCCTGGTCCGTGTCGCGGGCGGCGGTCTCGACCTTGCCCATGACCCGGGAGTGGTCGGCTGCGGCCTGGTCCGCAGCCTTGTTCGCCGCCTTGGAGCGGTCCAGGGCCTGGGCGTAGCCCTCCTCGGCGCGTGCGATCTGGGCGGTGTTGCCTGAGGAACGGGCCTGGTGGAGGGTGTTCTCCGCGGTGACCAGGGACTTGGCGGCGGCCTCCTCGCGGCTGCGGGCCTGTGCCAGGTTGCCCGAGGAGGCGGCGACCTCCTTCTGTGCGGAGGCGAGCGCCTGGCCGGCGGCAGTTGCCTCCTGCTTGAGGCGGGCGGTGGTCTTGCCGAGCGGGTCGGCGAAGGAGTTGGCGATGTCGGCGCCGGTGGTGGAGGTGGTCTTCCTGAAGGCGTCGGCAAAGGAGCGGGCCGCCTCGTTGCCGGCCGTGGGCATCTGGGCCTTGACGTCGGCGTTGATCTCCTTGAGGAAGCCCTTCATGGAGGGGACGACGTCGACGAAGACGGTGCCTGCCTGGAAGCCTGCCATGGGGGCACCACCACCTCTCGTGAGCTGCGTGGTGCCCCCATGGGGCGGGTTACTCGAGCGCCCAGGGGGTCAGGACGGCGATGACGTCGTTCGCGGCCGCCAGCGTCTGGGAGGTACGCATCTCCTCGACGACAGCGGTCACGACGGGGACGGGCCGGGGGTAGGTCTCCTTGCCGCCGGCTGTGGCGATGATGATGTCGGCGATGTCCTGGAGTATGCGGACCTCTGGGGTCTGACCGACCAGAGAGGTGCTCTCCTCCCCGACGTCGTCGTCCTCGTCCTCCTGGGCGAGGATCGTCTCGGCCATCAGCCCGGCCCGGTCGGTGTCGTTGAGGACGGCTGAGATGGTGCGCGAGTGGCTGGGCAGTCCGTCGATGAGGTCGAGCAGGAAGGTCCAGCGCCGCGCGCGGAACAGGGCCGGCATGTCCCAGCCCTGTTCCGCGAGGTCCTGGGTGATGGGCCTCCGATACCGGGTCAGGCGGTCGCGGAGGCGCTGCCTTCCCCCTCGTCGCCCAGGAACGACGCGTAGTGCTTCCTGACCTGCGCGAGCAGGACTCGGGTCTTGCGGACGCTGAGGCTCTTGATGATGAGCTCGGCGTCCTCCTCGCTGAGCCACCGGTTCAGGGTCGCCTTGATCGACGTGGTCCCCTCAAGGTCGGCCATGAGGCTCTCGCTCTCCTCGATGCTCAGCGCGAAGGGGTCGGGGAAGGTGACGATCTTGGACTTGAGCCCGAGGGTGAAGGGTTCCGGGTCGGCGGCGCCGTCGATCTTCTCCAGGGCGGACAGGGTCAGGGTCGGCTTCGTGGTCATGGGTGATCTCCCTTGTGTGGTTGGTGGTCAGGACAGCTTGGTGAGGGCGTTGGTCGGAACTGCCGGCACGGGCGGTGCGGGCGGAGTGGGTTTGGGGCCCGATCCGGCCTCGTCATCGGTGTCGTCGGAGACCTGCTCCCAGCCCGAGGCGCGCAGGGTGGTGATCTCGGCGGGGTCGTCGGTGATGCGCTCGAGGGTGAGGTCCTCACCGTCGTCGGTCGTGATGGTCTTGGTCAGTGCGGGCACGGGTTCCTCCTTGCGTGCGGGATCTCCCGTGTGGGGTGGTGGTCGAGCCGGCGGCCGGGGAGATCAGCGGCCGCCGGCTCGACGATGAGGCGAGAGGCCGGGCTCAGGCGGCCTTCTCGAAGCCGATGGCGTCCAGGTGCTTGATCGCACCAGTGCCGCCCAGGTAGTGGCGGCAGGGCGTGCCCAGGACCTCGTCGGAGAACACGGAGAGCTCCAGGTCGAACTGGACCGGGTCGGACGACTTCCACGCCTCCTCGGGGATCGTGCCGAGCTTGACGCGGGGGAATCCCCGGCCGACAAGCCACTCGTCGTCGGCAGGGCCGTCGGACATGATGGTGAGCAGCCGGAACTCCTCGAGCAGGGGCAACGGGGCCTCGTCGAAGACGATCTCGCCGGAGTCCTTGTCGGCCTTGACCTGGGAGAGGTCGACGCCGTAGACGAGCTGCTGCAGGTGCTTGCGGTAGGGCTCGAGCACACTGAACTTGACGGTCTTGGGCGCCTTGACCAGGTCGGTGCGCACGGACTCGACGTAGCCGAGCGCCTCGACCTCCTCGACGCTGGCGTCGGCGGAGAACGCCATGCCGTCCTTGGTCAGCAGGCCGACCGGCAGCCAGCCGGCAGGCAGCTCCTTGAGCTGGCCACCGGCGTCGGTCAGGGCATCGGGCAGGTCGACGGTGGTAGGAGCCAGGAACGCGACGGCGTTCAGACCCTTGCGGACGTTGCCACGCCGGTTGTACTTCTTCTTCAGCGCGGCGATGGTGGTGGTTGCCATGAGGCGAGTTCCTTTCGGAGCGGGGTCAGGTGAGCGGACGGTGAGTGACGGACAGGACCATCGAGACGACCTCAACCGCCTCGAAGTAAGGGCGCACCCCCAGGCAGCTCGTCACCTCCACGGAGTCCACGAAGCCCTCACTGGTCACCACCGGCGACTCACCCAGGGCGGACAGCAGACGCTCCGCGAGCGCGGTGGCGCCGTCCTGGTGGGGGCCGGTGGGGGTGGTGGCGTAGATGTCGATGCCGATGGTGTCGGTGCGGTCGACGTCGTCGGTGGGGCCTGTGTTGAGGAGGTGGACGTGGGCCAGGGGCATGGGGCCGGTGGTGAAGGCGGCGTCCAGGATCCTGGTGGTGGGGGCTGCGGTGGCCTGGGTGGTGGCGGCTCGTAGGACGGCGACGGGGTCGGTGAAGGTGGTCATGTGCGTCTCCTGCCTCGGGCGGATTTGGCGGCTGCGAGGAGGCCGAGCGTGTGGGCTCCTGGTACGGGAGTGCCGGCCTGGGTGGCGTGGCCGAACTCGGTGGCGGCGGCGTGGGGTACGTCGGCGATGACGCGGCCGGAGGCGCGGCGGCTGGTGCCGCCTCTGGTCTTGATGGTGGCGGTGGTGGGCTCGGTGTGGAAGGAGGCGGCCAGGGCGCCTGAGGCTCTGGGGGCGCGGCGGGCAGCCTCGGCTGCGACGTCCTGGCCGGCGGCGAGCATGGCTGCCTGCATGGGTCCGGAGACCAGGAGGGCGGCGATACCGGCGCTGTTGGGTTTGAAGCTCGTGGACACGGCTCATCTCCTTGCGAGGGGGACGGCCAGACCCAGGGGGTATGGGGCCGGAGTCGCCTCGACCGTCCATCTGCCCGCGAGCGCGTGGGTGGTGGGGACGGTGACGGTGTCGCGTTGGCGGATCCGTGCGTCTGGTGGGGTGTAGAGGGTGGCTGTGTCGTCGGTGGCCTCTACGGTGGCCCGGGAGGTCACGCCGGTGGCGTCGGAGCTGCCGGGGGCTAGGAGGCAGCCTTCGATGGTGACCGGGTCGCCCGTGGTGGTCAGGTAGCCGTCGGCGTTGCGGTGGGTGGGGCCGGTGACCTGGATGTCGACGACCCAGCTGCGGGGGAAGGTGTCGATGATGTTCATCGTGTGCCTGCCACCCAGACGTTGCCGTTTCGGCGGGGGCGGTACTGGCGGGCCAGGGCGATGTCGTCGGGTGAGAGCATCGCCTGGCCGCCGATGGTCCAGGACGCGAAGGTCGCGGACTGGGAGAAGGGGCCGGTGGTTGTGCTGGCCTGGGTGGCGCCGGCGGCGGCCTTGGGGTCGATCTTGAGGATCCGGGCGACGGAGTCGGCGATCTGGGCGGCGACGACGTCGGGGACCTCGGTGTAGCCGGCCTGGTAGGTCATGGTGACGAACCGGTCAGAGGGGAGGTCGACGTCGACGTAGCCGTGGCGGAGGGTGAACGGTACGGGCTGGGCGTCGTCGTCGACGACGGAGGTGACGGCGATGAGGGGGAGTCGTTGGGGGCGGGCGTGACGCCCGTTGACCTTGACCCGGTGGGTGTAGGTGACCGGGGTGAAGGTGGTTCGGGCCTCCTGGCAGAACTTGGCCGACAGGATGGTCAGCAGGTGCTCGGCGCGCTTGCTCTCCTCGTCGGTCAGGTCCCGTCCGAGTGCCTGGGCCACGGCTTCCTTGGTCGCGAGCTTCACGGTTTCCCCGCCCCCTCTCCGTCGTCTCCTCGTTAGGTTGTCTTGCCGCCCTTGGGCGGCTTCTGCGGGGCTGGGTCGGTTCCGGCGTCCGGGTCGTTGTCCGGGGTCTCGTCCTCGCTGGCCGGGGCGGTGGGCAGTGCCTGCTCGTCGGGGACCTGCTCGACGTAGCCGGCGCCGATGAGGCCGGTGGCGACGGTGTCGACGACGTCGAAGATCAGCCCGTTGTCTCCTTTGACTCGCATGTCACGCCGCCTTGAAGACCTGGACGGCGGTGGGGCGCGTGATCTTGCCGCCGTAGACGTGCAGGCCGCGGACGCGGTCGGCGAACTTGTTCTCCGCCCGCATGGACTCGGTCTTGTTGACCTGTGAGACGAAGGCCAACGCCGGCGTGTAGATGCCGGCCGCGGTGGGCTTGGAGTCGTCGACCCAGGGGGAGACGACCACGTCGAAGCCGAGGAGACGACCGATGACCGCCTCGCGCAGGCCCTCGGTGGTGTTGGACTTGTCGAAGGCGGTGAGCTTCGAGCCGTCGGAGAGGAGGAACTCCTCGAAGGCGGCGTTGACCAGCAGGGTCCGGTTGGCCTGGGGGACCTTGGCCGACGTCAGCCGGCGGCGCAGGCCACGAACGACGTCGAAGGCCGTCTCCCAGTTGGTCGGCGCGGTCAGGCCGGTGGCGGCGGTGCCACTGGTCAGGGTCATGGTAGTCAGGAAGGTCTCGGCGTCCTCGACCAGGCCGGCGGCCGCGGACTCGGAGTACTTGTCCATGACCGGCTGGTTGGCCTGGGCGGCATCGATGTCGTCGACGATGAAGTCGAAGGACTTCTCCTGATCGACCTTGATCTCGATGCCGGTATCGGAGACCTCGTCCGGCGCGGTCGTGCGCGGCAGGGTGCCGCCTCCACCGGGCTTGGCGACCACACCCGTCTTGTAGTCCTTGACCTGGATGTCGACGATGCCGGGGATGTGGACGGTGTTTCCGGCCTTGAGGTCGCCCTCGTAGTCGCGGTTGGCCAGGCCGGTCAGGACCGCCTTGTTGCGGAAGTTCTCCAGGATGGAGGCCGCCCATACCTCGGGGATGAAGTGGCTGGTAGACACTGTGGCTCCTTTATCGGGAAGGGGGCGTCAGGAGACGCCCATGATCTGGTTGAGCTGCCCGTCGCGACGGGCCTTGTTGATCTGCTCCGGCGTCATCGCCTTGAGGTCCTCGCGCGTCAGCTGACGAGGCCCGGCGACGTTGTCCCCGCGCTGGCCGGCGTCCGCCGAGGAGGTGGAGGCCGGCGGGGTGACGGGACCGCGCCAGGCGAGCAGACGGTCAGCGGAGGCGGTGATCTCCTCCTGCGTGGTGCCGGTGAGCAGATCCACGTCAACGCCCTTGGTAGCCGCGATACGGGCCTTGAGGGAAGCGGTCTCAGCGGCGGCAGCGCGCCTCTCAGCGGCCTCCTTGGCCTCCATGAGCTTCTGCATCTCGCTCTTGGACTGCTCCTCGATCGCGTCGAAGCGCTTGGCCTTGTCCGCATTGGCCTTCGCCCGGTCCTCGTTCTGCCGGGACAGGGCCTTCCACTTCTCCGCCTCGGCCTTCCAATCGACCGTTGCGGTCTCCTGGGGCGCCTGAGCGGAGGGGCTGGTGCCGGTGGGGCCGCCGGCGCTCTGGACGGCGGGCTCCGTGGACGTGCCGTTAACGGCCTGACCAGCGGACGGCGTGGGGGTGTTGACGTGCATGGTGGTTCCTTCCCGTTTCGGGCATGACAAAGGCCCCTGCCGTTTCGGTAGGGGCCGGTGGTGGGTGCCCGCGAGCGCGGGCAAGCTTGTGGGCCGAGATGGGTCTCAGCGGCTGGAGGCGGCGTTGCCTCGGGGCAGCGATGAAGGCGACTGGGAGACCCGCAGTGCTTTCGCACCCTGGTGGGACGCCTGTCGCCTTCAACAGCAGAATATCACCGGTGCTCGAAGGCTGCCACCGTGCCGTCGTGGCTGATGACGATGACGCGGGTGATTCGTGTCTGCCCGCGAAAACGGCGCTCGATCTGCTCGATCGCGACCTCATCGGAGAGGCCGCAGCGGCGCAGGTCGATGACGAGGCGGGACGCCTGCTTGCGTGCCTTCTTGAACTGGTCGGAGATCGTGTTCTTCTCTGAGGCGCCCCTGGGGGCCTTGAACTCCCAGATCTCGCCGTCTATCTCGACGTCGGGGTTCTTGACCCCGGGGGTGTTGTTGACCACGCGGAATCGAACTGTGTGGCCGAGGTCGGCCAGGGCCTGGGCAGTGCGTACCTCGTGGTCCTGGAGGATCGTTCCTTCCGGGACGTCGACCTTCCCGCTGCCTCCGGGGCGAAGCCACCTGGGCTCCCCGGCGCTGTGGGGACCGGCGTGCGCGCCCGTCGTCGACGCCTTCGGTGCCGGGGTCCTGCGGAGGTCCTGTCTCGTCTCCTTGAAGGAGATGACCGGCCCGTACTCGCCGTGCTCGGTGGTCAGGATGATGTCCTTGTACTCCGGCAGGCGGCCGCCCCGGTCGGAGGCTCCCGTGCGGGCCTCGACAGCCTTGTGGGCGGCCTCCAGGGTCTCCTCGTCGATGACCTGTTCCACGGCCATGCCCGCGGGCAGGGGACCGACGTTGCAGTCGCACCCCGGGTGGATAGGTAGCAGGTTCTCGACGTGGTATCGCTGGGTGGAGGCGATGACGCACAGGGCGCAGTTCTCGCGGCCGGTCAGGATGCGCCGGTAGTACCGGCCGCCGGTGGCTCGCATCGTGTCGCGGGACTGGACGCGCTTGGCGTTCTGAAGGTCCCCTCCGATGAGCTGCGTCAGCCGCAGCCCGCCGGCTGAGACGGCCTGGTCGAGCGTCTTGCCCCTGGACAGTGCCGTCCACGTGGTCATGCCCGGGCGCTGGTAGACCTTCAGCGGGTCCACGCCGCGCATCCCGGTGACCGCCTCCCGGTCGATGGCGGGGACGGTGACCGTGAGCCCGAGCTCGCTGGCACAGCCAATGAGGTAGGCGCGGGTCAGCTCGGCGGTCTGGAGCTGGCCGGCGAGGACCCTGGGGGCCAAGGCCTGCGCCATGGCCTCGACGGCCTCGTCCCGGTAGTCGGGCATGGACGCCCACATCTGGGAGGCGAAGGCTGTCAGATCCTGACGGATCTTGTGGACCGCGGCGTCGTAGGCGCGTGCCAGAGCGTCGAGGCGGTCCAGGTCAGCCATGCCCGCCCCCTACGTCGTTGCTCAGACGGTTCGCCGGCTCGGGAGGCCAGGCGTGTCCGCGTTCCCGATCGGCTGCATCTCCTCCGACGTCGTCGGTGGCGGCTGGGTGGTCAGATTGAGTGCCAGCGCGAGCTGCTCCTCCGCGCGCCTCTGCTTGTCCTGGGCGATCTGCTCGGGGCTGTAGCCCAGGATGTTCTCCTGGATCGTCTCCAGGGCCTCGCCGGCGGCCTTGGCCTGCGCCGCGGCCGCGTACCGCTCGGTCATGGTCACGGTGGCCGGCGGCGCGAACTTGACCTCGACCGTGTCGCCCGCCAGGGACTCGCCCTCGACCTGCAGGGCCTTGACGAGCATCACCGCCAGGGCCGGTTTGAACCGCAGGATGCGATCCTGGGCCTTGAAGACGAGCTGCTGCATCGGCTGCTCAGCGCCAGAGGCGGACTGGTTGGCGGCGTCCGGAAGCATCGCCGAGACCGGGGTGTGGGTCTCGGCAGCGAGCTCGCGCCAGTCGTCCTTGACCGCACTGAGCATCGGGGTCAGGTCAACGGTCTGCGACTCCCAGATCTCGACGCCGGGAGGCAGCTCCCACAGCGCCCCCGGGCCCGGCTCGAACATCTCCTGGTAGTCGATGTCGTCGCCGTCGGGCCCCTCCTCGGGCAGACCAGTACCAGGATCCGTGGAGGTGGTCCGCAGAGCCCGCTGCCGGTAGGTCTGCATCGCCATCGTGACCAGGCGGTAGAGGATCCCGGTGTTGATGCGGTCGATAAGGCCGGTGTGAGCCTCGAACTCCCCCATGCCGTCCTTGTTGCCCAGCAGCACGATCGGCGGGTCACCGTCGTAGACGTCGAGGCCGTCCAGGTCCCACCTACCCTGCACACGGCTGATGAGCTGGTTGCGCTCGTTGTAGACGCTGCGGGAGTAGGTGGCCTTGACGCCGTCGACCCAGACGATCATGTGGTCGGCGCCCTCGGACACGGACCGCCAGACCTTGACCGCCGCGAGCGCCTTCCACGGGCGGACGGGGTCGGGTTCGGCGTAGAGCTGCTCGGGCATTTCCCGGGTGATGACGGCCTCGCCGTTGTCGTCTCGGGTGACCAGGAGGTAGCCGGTGCCGACGGTGAAGGCGTCGCGGGCGGCGTCCTTGAAGGCGACGTCGAGGCGGTTGTCCCGCCAGATGCGTCGGGCCCGGACGGCTCGGGGGCCGTCGGGGGACTCTCCGACCAGGATCCCGTTGGGGATGAGGCGCTCGACGAGGGTGTCGACGATGAGCGCGCCGGCGTTAGCCAGGGCGCGTCGCTGGAAGGCCTCCCAGGACTTGCGCAGGTTGGGGCCCATCTCCGGCAGGGGCGCGTTGCCGTTGGTGTAGCCGCGTAGACGGTCCACGCGGGGACGCGAGGCGTCCATCCGGGAGGTCAGGAAGGTGACCCACTGGTCGAGCGTCTTGCTCATGGTCCTCCCTGTCATCCGTAGAGCCGGCGGGGCTTGCGTCGTCGCTGCGGGCGGGTGGCGCCCTTGCCGACGGCGTCCAGGCCCGCCCGGTAGGCGAACATGGCGCCCCAGGCGGCGTCGATCTTGGAGTAGTCCTGGTCATCGGCCGGCTTGGTGAGCACGTAGCCGGCCTGGCGTGGTGAGCGCCGGGCGTTGAGGAAGTGAGCGGTCATCTGCGGGTCACCGTCGTAGGTGACGCGACCCTGCTGGATGGCGGAAAGCAGCTGGGCGAAGGAGTCGCAGGTGGCTGAGACGTTGCGCTGGGGATAGCGGATGGGCTCGGCGGCGCTGATGCGTGCCCGCAGGCGCCGCGAGTAGGCGGCCTCCCAGGTCTTGACATCCTGCGCCCACCCGGCTGAGGGATCGGCGTAGAAGCCGACGACGTTGTAGCGCTCGAAGGTCTCCCGGACGGTCTGCTCGATCTCGAGACGCGGTGGCTGCCAGCCCTCGCCCTTGGGCCCGTCGGGCTGGGACCAGATGCCGATCTTGAACAGGTGCTGCTGGGTGACCGAGTAGCCGATGAGGACCGTGGAGTCGGCGATGCCGATCTTGCGACCCTCGGAGCCGTCGAAGCCGAGGGTGATGGGCTCGTTGGTGGTGACGATCTTGCGGTGGTCCTCGATGGCGCGCAGCTCGGGCATAGTCAGCCATGCGTCGGAGGCGGCGCCGATCTGGTTGAGGAAGTCGGCGCACATCTCGGCGGGGTCGTTGTCCGTCTCCCAGAAGTCGTCGGCGGTGCGCTCGATGTCGACCCAGCCCGGTGAGCAGGCAGGCTCGTGAATGGCGCACCCGCGGGGGTCCGCTGAGGCGTCGCCGTAGGCGATGCGCAGGCCCTCGATGAGGCTGTCGCGGTCGGAGATGTCGGTGTCCAGCGGCGCGGCCCTGTGGTCGTACAGGAGACGCCTGGCAGCGGCCTCCTTGACCTTGCCCGCCTTGATCTGCTCGGCGTAGCGGGCCGTCGTCTCGGCCACCGAGTTCTCGCCGATCGTATAGGCGTTGGGGGTCTCGATCGTGACCCCGCCGAGCTTCGTGGCGTTGTTGCGCAGAGTCTTGGCGAGCTTGGGGCCGCCGTTGCTGGGCACCCAGGTCTCGGTCTGGTCCAGGACCGCCATGACGGCGCGGGCGCCCTTGACCGAGGTCGCCGAGGAGGTCCGCTTCTCGATCCTGCCGCGACGCATCGTGACGAAGGAGTCCAGCGGGTCGACGTCGTACTCATCCTGGGCCGGTGAGCCCCGAAGCATCTCCAGCAGCGGCGCCCAGGTGTTCGCGGTCTGGTCGTCGGTGGTGGCCGTGACCTGCACCAGCGGAGTCCGCCTGGTCGCCCACGGGACGCCCACCGGCTGGCCGGCGGCATCCCACCCATCGCACAGCACGGGCCCCATGGCCTCAACACAGCAGATCGCGGCCAGGAACGGGCTCTTCCCCCATCCACGGGGACGAGAGATGACCGCGCGGGACTTCACACGCCTGCCCGTAAGTGGGTCGAGCTCGTATAGCCGCACGAGGAAGTCCAGCTCCTCCTGCGTCGGGACGAAGGGCAGCAGGTCGTCGCAGTCGGGCTGCAGGAGGAAGTCAGTCATCCAGTCGGCGACGTCGTACCCCAGGGTCGGGAACTCATCATCCTCATCCAGCGGGGACCACGGCACCGGCCGCACCCCCTCTATCAGTCGACGACGCGCAGCACCTTCGAGCGAGCCCGCGAGCGCGATCCCGACGCGGCGGCGGGCTCTGCGACCTCAACAGCGCCTCCTGCCTCGGCGCTGTCGGCGACAGCGAAGGTGATGCGCAGGCGGGCGCGGTCCTCGGGGGTGGCGCCGAACTTGGCGACGCGCAGGCGCAGCTCTGGGCCGAGCCTGACATCGCCCTTCCAGTAGCGGGCGTGGAGCAGAGCCGTATCCATCAGGAACGCCCAGTCGACGTCGGTGTAGTCAGTCGACAGCGGCGACTCGGCCCACATGCGCCACCAGCGCTCGGTGATGGCTGGCCAGTGGAAGCGCTTTTTGTGGACCGTCCCGTCGTCGTCGGTGACGTCGACGTAGATGGTCGGCAACCTCGGCTGGGTGACCGGCACAGCGGGTAGGACCTTGAGCGGCTCCGGATCTTTGTTACGGCGCGCCCGCTTGGACGGATCCTTGGGCTGCGGCCCCCTGCCTGCCACCTCTCCACACCCCCAAATCCCTGTTATTCCAACGGATTAGCCGTTACACTTGAGTCTATGAGGACATGCGGTAGGCCGGGGTGCGGCCGCCAGATCAGCGGCTCGAAGCGGGCCGATACCCGCTTCTGCTCGACACGCTGCCGCGTCGCCGCGCACCGCGAGCGACGCCGTCGCGCCGCCAAGGCCTGCCCCGTGCCCGCCGAGATGCTGACGATGCCGAGATGGGTCAACCACGACGAGCGCAAGCGCCCCATCTGCCCGTCCACCGGGCGGTGGGCGTCAGTGACCGACCCATCGACCTGGGACACCTGGCAGGCCGCGAGCAAGCGCGACAGCCGAATCGGCTTCGTGCTCGGCGGGGGTATCGGGTGCATCGACCTGGACCACTGCCTGGACGCCCATGGGCGGCCGAGCGAGGCGGTGGTCGAGCTGCTCGAGTTCTACGCCGGCTCCTACGTCGAGGTCTCGCCGTCGGGAGACGGGCTGCACGTGTGGGGCACGGCCCCGGAGCGCCGCGGTTTCCGACGCACCTGGAAGGGCCAGGCGGTGGAGTTCTACTCCCAGGACCGCTACGTGACGGTCACCGGGCGAGTTTTCCGCCCCGGGGCGCTGCTGCCCCTCTGAGCGGCCTCACACGCAGCCTCGAAGGCGTCCCAGCCAGGCGGCAGGGGCGCCGCATTTCGTTGCAATCGCGGCAGAAAGTCGTGTTCTCAGAATCCCCAGACCCGTACACAGAAAAAACGACAGCATCTCACGGTGCTGGGGCCGGGCGGGGTACGGGGTCTCCACCCCCGTCGGTGGTCGGGATGAGCCCGGGATGCGGTGGCCGGCGTGGCGCTCGGGCCGCGCGCAGCGCCGCGAGGTCGGCACGCGACTCCTGCTGCGTCTTGCGCTTGTGATGCCATGAGCACAGCCACTGCAAGTTGGAGACGTCGTGATCGTCTCCGCGCTCGATGTGGTCGCACTCTCTGCCAGGCTCGACGCACCTTGTTCCATCGCCCATGACACCTTCGCACTGACCGCCTGCGCGCTGAGCGACAAAAGCGCGACGCAGCTGCCAGTCATCAGGAAGACGTGAAGAGCGGTCACTGCTCTGCCACGCCACCATGACAACCTCCCTTGGTTGAAGCGGCTGGGCGCAAGTGTCCCGCTGACACCAAGGATGCAATACGATCGAACGCCTGTCCAGACGGTGGTGCGCACGGCGTGTCACACCAAGACCAAAGGATCACTGTGCTGCCGCAAGGTGCAGCGTAAAATCATCCAGCCCGCTCAATGGTGAGAAAGGAACAACGATGTTCGGACGTAAGAAGGAACGACCTATCAGCTTCTTCTTCTCGGCGAAGGACGGGGCCCTGCATCTCTACCCCGACCGGCTGGAGAAGAAGGGGGGTGGGTCCGTTGAGACCCTCCCCCTCAGTCAGTTAGAGGGGGTGCGTCTTGAGGACGGGGAGGAGCTATCCTCCCGGGTCACGATGACCCGGCTGGTCACCCTCGGGGTGTTCGCCCTCGCGGCCAAGAAGAAGACCGGGGGCGAGAAGTTCCTGACCATCGAGAGCCCCGACATCTTCTGGACGATCGAGGTCCCCCGAAAGAACATCGGCGCGGCGCAGCGATTCATCGGCGACATCGAGCAGCAACGCCGCCGGCTCTGACCTCTCGCCCTCAAGCACGTGGCCCCCCCGGCAAACGCAACGCCAGGGGGAACCACGTGCCGGGCACAGGCTACCGGCTGCAGGTAGCGCGACGGCCGCGTCTCCAGTCTGTGCGGTGCGCGGCCGCCTCCCGCTCGAGGACATCGGGCCAGGCCACCCACACCTGGCCGGCGGAGCGCAGACTCCTCACCCTCTTGCGGCGCCGCCAGGACTGAAGAGTGCGGTAGCTCAGACCCGGAAGCCGCTCCCGGACCTCAGCCGCAGTCACCCACTCCACCCCGTCAGGTCCGGTCACGCTCACGACGCGGCCGCCTCGACCTGGCCGGACTGCGCGACAGTCAGCGCCCAGCTCCGAGTCCTGTCCCAGTCCTCCTCGGTGAGCACGCTCCCACAAGCAGGCAGAGTGCAACGCACCAGGAGATCAGCTCCTGGCACCGAGGGCGGGACGATCACCAGCGACCAGGCACCACATGACGGGCAGCGCACCTCGGTGACCCTGCGCTCCGGCTCCTGGACCGGCCAACGAGCCAACGCCCTACCGGTAGCCGGTACCAGATCGGCGATCATGTCCGCGGCCCAAGGCTGGGAGGCGACCCACTCCAGGTGCGGGTCCAGCCAGGCAACGAGACGACGCGTGTCCTCCGGCTCCCGAGGACCGAGGATCACCGGGTCGGCAACGCCGTCAGCGACGTCGGCCCAGTCCAACGGCCCGGCTACCGGACGCCCCTCCGACCAGCGGCACAGGCCCACCGGCAGGCTGCCGGCAGTCGGGTGCTCCACCGCGACCTCCTGCGCCCACGTACCCAGGATCGCGTGCAGCTCATCGGCCGCCACCAGCGCATCGGAGTACAGGCACCCAGGCCCCGGCGTCGACCGGCCACCACCAGCCCGGCCCAGCGGGCTCCGCAGCGAGGGAGCCCCCATGTCGAACAGGTGTTCAACCAGGGACGGCAGGGTGCGGACCGAGGCCTGAAGACGCCCCCAGCACCAGGAGCACAGCACCCCAAACTCCGCCTGACGAGGCAGGCAACCGGCGCACTCAACCTCCTCCGGCTCCCCGTACTCATCCCGGCCCCAGGCCCAGCCGTCGCACGCGGCCAGGTGGTGGCCACGAATCGTGCAGCCCGACGCGCACTGACTCATCGCATGTCTCCTTGCAGTTTCATCATGAACGTGGCGGCCAACCCCACCTGAGTAATGACCGACCCGGTGGACTCGAAGAAGAACCCGTTACCGGGATCCGAGACGTCAGCGGTGTCGACCAGTTGGACAGCCACAAGCCACGCGCCGCCCAGGGAACCGGGCATCTCATCGGCCACGTGCGCAGCGATCGCCTCCTCAAGCACCCGCTTCGTAGCAGCACTCACCGGTGGATCACCTCGTCCCCGATCACCGCGAGCACCAGCGTGGCCCACCCTCGACGCAGTTCACGATCCGCTTCCTCGAGGGAACCCGGCACGTAGAGGTTCTGGTCATCCCGCGTCCGCCGCAGATCCCGACGGACCTCGGCCCATCCCTCTTTGAGAACGCTCAGTAACTGGTTCATCTTCTGGCCCTTCGCCGTCGTCGTGGTCTTCTCCGACCAGTGCCAGGGGGCGCGCCTCCCAGCCCGGGCCCAGTCCCGGGCAGACCCCTCCCAAGCCCTGTCCCAGAACCCGAGGCCCGTCCCTGCCCGTCCCTACCCGACCCGGCATATCCAGATTCCGTACCCGGCGGATCTGTCTCGATCTGTCCGGATCTGACCTGATCTGGCAGATCCGGACAGATCGAGGGAGTCGACCGCGCCCCAGGGGCTGCGCGTGTGGCGTTCTGCGGCCCGCCGGCAGGGTCAACCGTCTCCATGTGTGCCTCATCATCACCGCGCGCTGACTGGCTGCCCAGCTGGCTGCTGGACGGCCTGCCCCAGTGGAGCTGGGGCGCTCGACCCGGCCGTGTCCCTGCCTGGCTGGCAGGTCGGCCGGGGAACGTGTCTGGCGCGCGGGAGGCCTCGGCCGCTGGGGCGGGCCTCTCCTCACCGGTGGTGAGGGGCTCAACCCGACCAACGCGGTCCGACTGGCTGTCGGCGCGTCCGGGGAGCCTGCGATGAGCTGCCTGGTCCGGCTGGCTGCCGGGCAGGTGGGATGTGGAGACGGGTCCAGGCCGGGGCGGCTGGCTGCCGGCCCCGACTCCGTCGACGGTCTGCGAGGACGTCCGCACGTCGCTACCCGCACGTAGGGGCTTGGTCCCCTCCGCAGCGAGCTCGGGCGGGCGCATGTCGTGAAGCGCCAAGACGTCGGCGTGGCTGTTGAGCCACTCACGGGTCCGGGGCGAGTAGTACGGGCGGTCCGGAGGGGTCAGCAGCGGCCGGATGCGATCGGCCGCCGCCATTCCCTCCGACGGGGGCAGCCCTTTGGAGGCGTTACCCCGGATTGAGTTGCACGAGCGGCAGGCCACGACCTCGCTGTGCCACGTTCCCGACTGGCCGGGCATGCGATGGTCGTAGGTGCCTCCCTTGCCGCCCTTGCGGTCGGCCCAGTTGACGACCTTCCCGCAGTAGCGGCACGCGTCGCCATCGCGCCAGCGCACCGGCACGATGATCGACAGGTCCCCGTTGTTCGCCTTACGGTCGCGCTCCCACGCGACCTCCTCAGCGGTCTTGATGTGGACGAAGTCCGGATCCGCCACCAGGCGGAAGAAGCGTCTCCCGGATCCGGGCTCAACGTCCTGCACCCCGTAGCCGGCGAAGGCCGCCAGCTCGAGCAGGTGATCGGCCTGAGACTTCGAGCCGGCCATCTGCACCGCCGACGAGTACCAGAACACGTAGTCCGTCAGGTACTGCGCGCTCATCGCCGCCAGGCGCAGCATGAACCCGAACACCTCGTTGACCGACCTGTCATCGGCATCCGGGTGCTCCGCGACCGCCAGCACGATCGGGTGCGTGGCCGCGGTGTCAGTCAAACGTGCCCAAGGCATGGAACGGGGATCTTTCTACTCACAAAACAACAGGACATCTACGGCACCAGGCGGATCCCGGCCGCGAGCGCGATGGCGTCTCATGGGAACTCCACTCAGAACGGAGGCTCGTCTCGGAAGGCTGCTTGCCCGCCCGTGGCCCACGGGTCGTTCGGGGTGCCGCCTTGGGGCGCCTGCCAGGTTCCGGCCGCTGGGGGCTGGGCTGGGGCCTGCTGCTGGGGCTGGCCGATGCCGGAGCCGAAGGCCGTGGGGCCGGCCTGGCCGCCGCCGAAGCCACCCTGGCCGCTGCTGCGGGGCTGGCGGGTGATCTGTGCCTTGGCGTAGCGCAGGGAGGGGCCGATCTCATCGACCTGCATCTCCACGACCGTGCGGTTCTCGCCCTCACGGGTGGTGTAGGAGCGCTGGACCAGACGGCCCTGGACGATGACGCGCGTGCCCTTGGTCAGCGACTCGGCCACGTTCTCCGCGGCGTCGCGCCAGATCGAGCAGCGCATGAACAGGGTCTCCCCGTCCTTCCACTCGCCGGCCTGGCGGTCGAAGGTGCGCGGCGTGGAGGCGACCGTGAAGGAGGCCACCGCTGCCCCGGAGGGCGTGAAACGTATCTCGGGGTCCGCCGTGAGGTTCCCGACCAGAGTCAGCACGGTCTCGCCAGCCATCAGCTGCGCTCCCTCATGCGGTGGTGGGCGAGGCGGCGGCCTAGGACGACCGCCACCGCCACGACGGCGACGACGCTCATGCCTTCCCATCCTCCTCGGTTTTCTCTGCCTTGTTCTTGACCATCCCCAGGACGACAGCGACGGCGCAGAGCAGGGAGCCCGCTGGGGAGTCGCGGTCCTTCTCTGCCCGGTAGTAGTTGTCGCGGAGCATGGTGATGACCGCCCGAGGCACCTCGACGGTGTCGTCCTCATCGATGAGCCCGAGCTCCTCCGACACCGAGTCCAGGAGCCTGCCGGCCGCCTGCTCGAGGTCGTCGTCCTCGGCCGGGTCGAGCAGCGCCTTGTTCAGGTTGAGCAGGAGACCCTCGCGGACGGGGACCAGGGGCTCCCATTCCTCGACCGTGGTCTCGGTGTCGCACTCGTTGAGCCACTCTCCAGCACAGTCACCGTTCAGGACGACGTACTCGTAGAGCCGCTTGGCGGCGATCGCGCCGTCGAGCTTCTTCCCCTCGAAGGTGCCGCGCTTGATCTCGATGAGCGCCGCATCAGGCCAGGACGTCATGCCGTCTCACCGCTCTCAGCGTCGACCTGGCGGTGAAACAGGTAGCCGGACATGGGGAACCAGAATGTTCGGGGAGAGTCCTCGAACCGAACCTTCTTGGCCTCGCCGTCGACGGCGCACACGCGGTGCGGGTCGACCAGGCCGCTAAAGTGCGTAGCCACGTCACCGACCCGCACTTCCTCATACGCGACCCGCGTCCACTCGCGTTCGGCACCGGGGAGATCGGGTAGGTAGCGGGACAGCCATGCCGCTGCGAAGGTGCCCAGCCGGGTGATCTCCCTAGCGAGGCCACTGCCGTTGCCGGTAGGGGTGTTGATTGCCTCGCGGGTCAGGGCTCGGGCGACCTGTCCGAGCTGGTGGACAAGAAAGGCGAAGCGCTGCAGGTCTATCGGGGTAGCCGGGTCGAGAGCGGGTCCTGGCGCGTCGGCCGCAGCGCGGTCGAGCTCGGCCTTGATCTCCTGCTCGGGGTCCTCGACGCCGAGGGCACGCAGCCAAGATATGGCGCTGGCGACGACGTCAGTCATCGCGTCAGCGAGGAGATAGCCCTCGCCTGTGCCCGGTTCTGGCATGGTGCAGGTGTCGTCGTCAAAGTAGCCGGCGACGATTGATATCCAGATGGTCAGGCGTGCCAAGGTGCCAGCGGGCTGGAACCCGTATGCGTCGGCCTCGGTCTTCTTCAGGGCCAGGTCGAGGCGGTGAGGTGTGAAGGTCATCGGAGTTTCTTTCGTTCGTCGTAGTTGTTTCAGTCGGAGCACCGGCACTCGCCGGTGAGGGGGTTGATGGGGCGTCCGCAGGAG
>ERZ772971.437-NODE-437-length-26496-cov-6.615181_pt1 | contig 26496 bp, 19 predicted proteins | sample MGYA00511943_ERZ772971 | MGnify/ENA primary metagenome ERZ772971 (study PRJEB29015, sample SAMEA2737929) | human oral metagenome | biome: human oral; feature: human-associated habitat; material: dental | place: China | collected 2144 ... | reverse complement strand
AAGATTCTTCCTCATTAAAAGCTGACTCGAAGTTTATATAAACAGAACTTACTACAGCATCAAACAAAACTTCCTTATTTTTGAAATAGGTATAAATTAGTGCTACTGGAATATCTGCTTCTTTTGCAATTTCTGTTAATTTGGAACCTCTATAATCCTTTTTATAAAATACTTTTTCTGCTGCTTCGAGTATTCTATTCCTAACTTCTTCTTTTAATACTTGTGCCATAGCACGCCTCTTTCTATTCCAATACTGAATTTACATTTAATAATAAATCAAAATTCAATATTCGTCAAGTTGCCTATAGAAAATATATGAACACTAAAAAATAATAGCGATGACAGTAAAATTAACCTTCTCAGCCTTTTAAGATATTTTTCACCATCAACGCTATAGATATTATATAGCCAACCCATTAGTTTATAATGGGTATGACACTTATATTTATTCAATAAAATTATTTTTAACCAGACTATTTATCAACACTTCTACAATTAATATTATTATTTAATAATAGCCACTTGTTTTGTTTCATTCACTTTTGAAGTAAATTTATTATATTCACCTGATGATGCCCATTTCCCAGCAATAACTATAATCTTATCTCTATTATTATATATTTCAGAGCGAATCTTTTTATAAATATCTTCATCTGAAAACGATAATATGAATGTGTATTTTTTACTATTAATAGGTGATGCTAAATAAACTTCCTTCTTCTCATTATTATACAATCTCCCATCTACAGTCGCTTCAATTACCCTATTTCCAAAACATCCTTTGGGATATCTATATTTGCTTCTATCATCTAATATCATTGAACCTATTTCTTTACCAGCATATGTATCTCTAACGGATAGACTTTTACACATGGAATATATTTGTCTTAATGTTCTTGGCGGGTGAGCACCAGGTTCACCAGTCCCATGTGCAGAAGGAGTGCTTTTTTGTGATGATTGTTTGGTTTTGCATAAAAGATTATTTATCGCATCTTCATAAATAAATTGGGATTCATCATAGTCGTTCGAATCAAATTCTATACTACTATTACCAAACGGACAATTATTAATATGCTTAAAATTCGGTTTTGTCGCTCTAAAATAGGCACTTTTACTCCCATCAACTGCACAAATATATAATTTTGCGTTACAAATATGATTAGGGCAAAAAAACGCAGTATCCCTATCTTCTTCTATAGCTTCATCAGAATAAATTATATTTTTTCTGTCTTTATCTCTATATGCATATTTAGCCATATCCTCACCTACCAGTTTATAAAAACATATTTTATGACAATAGTTCTATTGTCTCCAAACACTAAAAAGCCTCTTTGACAATTGTCATATAGTCTCGAGAGGAAGAAAACAGTTCTACAGCCACAACCACCTATTTCCAGTGTCAGAACTATTGCCAAATGCTCTAAAATCTCAATTCATCCCCTCTTTCCAAACCTATGCATTTTTTTCTAAACCCTTTGATTTGAAGGCCTTTCTATACTTTGCAGCTCGTTCCTATGTTCTGGCTTCCGCAGTAGCACGCAGCCAATCGAACTTCGCCTTGCTCGTTTTCTTGGGCGTGCCTTGCGTGGGTGATACATCTACTTTCACGAGATATGGAGTAGTTCGTGCCTTTTGTGACGGCTTCAGCAGTTCGCTGTCTCCAATCGCAACGTCGCCTCGCTCCTTGCTCTCGGACAGCTGCCGCGTGAGCAGTACCAGCTTTTAGTTTGCATTTCTGATACTAGTTTTTTTATTATGCCTCCGCAGTAGCCCGCTACAAATCAAACTTCACTTCGCTCGTTTTCTTTGGCGTGCCTTGCGTGAAACGTACATCTACTCACAATAACTATCAGTTCTTGTGAGTAGTGTTACGGCTTCAACATGGCTCGATACGACAGGTTGTACGTCATAATACAACGTTAGTATGTGAAAACTGGTCTACGAACCTTTTAACGATAACTTCGAAGCTATCGTTAAAAAGTATTTATTCTTCATATCTCTTTATATTTTTAGAATCACAATTCACAAAAATAACCGTTGCCAATTCCTTTAAAATGTCGTCACCAATTGAAAGTTCTTGTTCAACAGATACTCGAATCGTAGCAGTTTTTTGATCATCTAATTTATTAAATATACTTGGGTTCGATATACAGTAATCCTGAACACATTCATAGTACACCTTTTCATTTTCTGGATTTATGTCAGCAACAAACAGTACAAATGCAGTTGAAGTTCCAAGGGCATATTTAACTGTTTTTACGTCTATGGATAGAGCTATATATTTATTTTTGTCAACGAATTTAGGGGTAGTTCTACCTTTTATTTGCCCTTCTATTTTACGATTATGACATTCTCCATTTTGGACTAATTCAATTACACAATCTCTTCCCTCATCATTCCCTGTTTCTAATCTAAAGATCCAATTATCTGAATTAAGCTTGTAATGAACTAGCGCAACGGCTCTTCTCTCTGTTCCGGCAGTAACTTCATTGCTTTTTGGATTACCACTCATGATTCATCACCTATAAATAATTTTAGTTCTTCAATAAAATATTCTTCATTTCCAATTATTGTTTCATCACCTGAGGGATCTTTAACAGTAAATACGCCAAACTTTTGAGCTAAGTCATCAATTCCATACATACAATCAACATTTACTTTATCTTTAGGGATACGTTCCTTCGCCGGGTAAATCAAACCTGCACCTTTGAATTTATCTCCATATTGCAAATGATAATAGTAAGAGTATCCATGAAGTTGTCGTATGTCTGCATTGTCAACATCACGTCCATTAAATTTCATGTTTTTAAATTTGGCATCCAATACTACAATTTCTCCAGTCAATCTATGACGTAATACAAAATCCGGATAATTATCTTTTGCATAAAATGTTTGCTCATAAAAATGCAATTCTTCTTGTGCATTGACTTCCCAATCATGAAGATGAATTTTCAGCAAATTATATATGTACATCTCCCACAAAAATGAGGCATCTACTAAAAAACCACTTACACTATTTGATTTATTTGTATTACCATCATTCAGCTCTCTTTGATTTAATATGTACTGAGCGTATTGAAGTGGCTTCTTGTAATTTGCATATAAACTGTTTTTCAGTATCTTATCTTTTAAAATACTATTCACAGTATACTTTGATGGTCTTCGTCCAGAAAAGTTTTCAGCCAAATAATTTCTTACACTCAAAATATCGGGAAGTGCATCTTGTTCAACTCTACATTCTTTAATAGCGCTATATAGAACATCGATAATATTTTGTACATTTTCTCTTTCAGGATATCTGAAACTAAATTTTTTGTCTGATGATGCTAAGTCATTACTTATATAACGTTCAATATCAATATTCCCTCGAATGCTATAATCTCTATCCTTTTTATACACATATCTTTTAGGAAGATTTGTTCCTGCAACTTTTCTAAGAGATACTAAAAATAAATATTGAACAATGAGAGAATATACTCCACTGCTGTCACTATTTGTTTCGGATGGATCGATATCGACATAAATCCCACAACAAAAATTTATTATTCTTCGAAAAAACAAATCCGAGCATTGGGTTTTAATTTCTAATTTATCTTTTCCAATATTAACAATACCAGTATATAAACCCGTCATTACTGCGAAGTCATCATCATTCTGTTTTATACGATAAATTAACTGTGGCTTCCCTTCTGTATCACTGTCGCGTTTATGTGCATGATACTCAGAAAATGAAATTAGTTTTAATCCGTTTTCTTTATCAAACACTTCTGACGTCATTTCTTTTACTGTAATCTTTTTACAAGCATTATTAACTGAACGTTCTCTATCCTCATCACTTACTAGTGACAATCGTACAACAGTATTGTGTGCGTATTTAAAGCTTCCAATTAATTCCGTATTTACTTCGGTAACTATCTTTTCAACTTTTGCCATAGTTAAACACCAAACTCTTTTTGAGCTTTTTTCACATAATCATCCACTTCACTTTCATCTGCTACTTGTCGTATGTATTCCTGCAGCGTGCCAAGAATGAAATTTTCAAAAACGATATTCTTAGCAGTTTTTGTTATCCTTTTCTGATTTGATACATTTAATATTTTCAAGAAAAATGCATGACCTATCTCATAACTTCTGCCTAAGCCAAGCCCTTTGTTACATATGTAGTCATTTAACTTTTTGCATGATTCGATATAATCGGAAACAGTATCTTCATTAAACCCATTATCAATCAATAAATCTCCGATGACTTCATAATTGCAGAACATAGGAACCCATTTAAATCTTCTTCTCAACGCCAGATCAAACGGATCAATACTTCTATCAACATCATTCATTATTCCAATAAAATGGATATTAAATGGAATTCCAAAGCATGCTTTATCATTAATTTTTTTATAAATAAGTGCATCATTATTATCGACTGTTTCTATCACTTTTGATAAAGCAGTCGAAACTAAATTAGAAGATTGCTTTGTGTAACTTCCAGAAAAATCATAATCTCTATATTCTAGTAAAGTAAATGTTTCTCCGAAGATATTAGACAGATTGCCACGATTTATTTCGTCAACAACATAAAAATATTGTGGCCAATTTTCGTAAGTTGAACTCTTTTCAGTATCTATTTCATGCCCCTGCCAATACTTTTCATTTTCGTTTTTTACGAAAATACAAAAGTCTTTAAAAGTACCGTTAATTACTTTTAGATCTAAATTACCGCCAACTATGCCTACCGGTTTAATTCCTTCTATAAAATCTTGATACGTATAAGATGGATGAAACTGAGTAAATACAGCATCTTTATATAATGTACTGTTTATTGCCTGTAGCTTTTCGATTCCATTTGATACGCTATACGTCTTTCCTGTACCTGGTGCACCATTAAATATTATGTTGCTTGCATTAATATTAGAAAGTTCTTTTGCATTATATGAGGTGTCTGTGAGGAACCATAAAAATTGGGACAACTTTATATGATCCGAGAAATTTGATGGCTCTTCAATTTCAGCCCATATCTTAGCTTGAGAATATATATGGTTATTTAGCTTAAGCATTGTCTCACATTCGTTTGTATCAACATCAAGAATTTCTGCAATACTATATAAGCTTTCATCTCTATAAATCCATGTAAACCCATTTTTATAATTTGAGGTTTCCAGCATTGACATTAATACTGAGATTTTTCTAAGTAGTTGTTTCCCAGAAAAGTTTTTATATTCATCGCTCTTTTCTATTTCATATATTTCTTCAAGAGAATCAGCATGAATCAGCTTCATTATTAACTTAGATATATTTGATTTATAATCATTCTCTATTTCACTACTATCATCAAAAAACTTATTCTTTTTCTGATAACCATCATAAAATTGGCCTTTTGAATGTTTATAAATCATATAGCCATTGGAAGACAGTCCTGGTCTAGCATGACCGAATAGTTTTTCTTGATGTTCCAAATAGCTAGGCAGGTATGTCTTATCACTTTCATTTTGTTTTAGCCATTTTTCTATAGGAAATTCTTCAATATCTCCAAGTTCGTCAACATAGTTTTTCCAGTAGGATAAATTTTCTTCATAATCTTCTATTTTAAATATGGCATCAAATTTATCATATAATTCCTTAAATGTTTCTTGTTTCATAAGCTCTTATTTCCTTTCCTTAATATATTTGCCACTCTTAATTCTCTTATCGTTAGGCTTCTCTGCATCAGCCGGTATAGCCCAATATGATCCAATTTTCGTAGCACCAGGGATACGACCTTCAACACAAAGGACTTGAATTCTTCTAACAGTAATACCCCATTTTTCTGATGTTTGTTTTATCGACAAATATTCCATTATGAACCCCTCTGCAAATTCACATTACTGTTTTCCCATTATAAATAACATTATATGCTAAACTACGAATAATATCAACATAAATAAACCCCATTAAATAAAGTGGGTTCATTTTGACTTGTTATCTATCCCCTAGTGTCAACCCTGCATTATGGACCAGTTCCCACAAAGCTATTTGCAAGTATAAAAAGAAAGGCTTTCCAGCAGCTAATCGTACTCAATAACGATAGCCTATGAATAAGCCTTTGTTTTCTACACTTTATTTACTTAGTAGGTGCAACTTTTGACATCAATACCACACACTCCACATGCTTCGTCTTCGGAAAGTTATCATACGCCTTCATCACCACCGGCTCATACCCCAGCTCCGAGAACTTCTCCAAATTCATCGCCATGGTATTAGGATTACACGAGATATAGAGAATCTGTTCTATGCCGTAGCTAGCCAGCATCTCCACCACTTTGTCGTGCATTCCCATTCGTGGTGGATCCACAACTATCATATCGGGTTTCTCAGTCACCTCATCAAGCTTCGCTTTAACGTCGCCGCAGATAAAATGACAGTTATCTATATTATTCATCTTGGCGTTATCGATTGCCGCATCAACTGAATCCTGCACGATCTCAATTCCGTACACCTTCTTGGCTTTAGATGCCATAAGCTGAGAAATAGTCCCAGTTCCGCAGTACAGATCGTATACAACTTTTGAATCAAGATCCGGAATTAGCGCAAGTGCTTCGCTATACAATCTTTCAATCGCTTCGATATTAGTCTGGAAGAATGAAAAGGCATTTACCTTAAACTTTAGCCCGAGAATTTCCTCATTATAGTAATCACGACCATATAGAATTTTTACTCCTTCGTTGATTACCGCGTCTGCTAGGCTATCGTTGAACGTGCGCATAACGCCAATAAGCTTATTATCGAGCTTAAGTTCCAGTAGCATATCAAGATAAGCCTGTTCATCAAATCCAGCTTCACTGCTTGTAACTATGTTAACCAGCAGCTCATTCGTCTTTACACCGTGACGAACTACGAGATTACGAAGAAGGCCCTGGTGCGATTTCTTATGATAGAACGAATAGCCTTTTTCTATGCAAAAATCAAGTGTTGCACGAAGCACCCTGTTGAAATCCATAGGAACCAGCTGACATTCATCGCACGTCACAATCGACATAAAGTGTCTCTTCTTGTGCATACCAAGCGTCAGTTCACCACCGATTTCAAGGTCACCGAACGTATACTCCATCTTATTTCTATATCTGTATTCCGAGAGAGCCGGAACTAGACCACTGAATACAGAATCATCAACCTTGCGCCTCGTCAGCTGTTCTCTGATTATATTTTCCTTCTCCGCGCGCTGCTCCTCGTATGGAACACCTTGATACAGACATCCTCCGCAGTGCTCGGAGATCGGACAGATTTTAAAATTCTCCATATTTATTATAGAATTCCCTTTTATACTCCAGGAATCTATCCTCCTCAATTGCTTTTCTGATGTTTTTCATCATGTTAACTAAGAAATGAATATTGTGTTCTGAAAGTAGCATCGAGCACAGTATCTCATCATTCTTAAATAGGTGTCTTAGATAGGCACGCGAGTAATTCCTGCAGCAATAACAGTCGCAATCTGGATCCAAAGTGTTGAAATCCCTTGCAAATGCAGCATTCTTGATATTAATCTTACCCCTGCTCGTCATCGCCATACCATGCCTAGCTAGCCTTGTTGGTAGTACACAGTCGAACATGTCTATTCCTCGCTCAACACTTTCGAACAGGTAATCGGGGGTTCCTACCCCCATAAGATATCTTGGCTTATCTTCAGGCAGTAGGTCAACGCAATCATCAAGTACATCAAGCATGATATCCTTTGGCTCACCGACGGACAACCCTCCAATTGCGTATCCAGGAAGATCAATCTCCGTAATCTGCTTTGCACTTAGCTCACGGAGGTCCTTGAACATTCCGCCCTGCATGATTCCAAACAGTGCCTGCTTCATAGTATCAGAGCCTGTTTCCATAGCGGCTTTAGCCTCTAGTCTCCTGTGGTGATCGTCACAGCGCCTAAGCCATCTTGTGGTGCGTTCTAGCGATCTCGCGACATACTTCTTTTCAGCAGGATATGCAACGCACTCGTCAAATGCCATCATTATATCTGAACCGAGCGCCGCCTGCACTTCAACCGAACTCTCCGGAGTCATCATGTGAGACGAGCCATCTATGTATGATTTAAACTTAGCCCCTTCTTCGGTTATCTTACGGAATTTTCCAAGTGAAAATACCTGAAAGCCACCACTATCAGTAAGTATAGGACGGTGCCAATTCATGAACTTATGTAATCCACCAGCTTCACGGACGATGTCCTCACCAGGTCTAAGGTACAGATGATAAGTATTTCCAAGTATAATCTCCGCACCTGTCTTTTCAACATCTTCAGGCTTCATCGCCTTTACCGTCGCCTGAGTGCCAACCGGCATAAACACAGGCGTCTCAATAGTGCCGTGAGGTGTCGTAATTCTGCCGCGCCTTGCTCCAGTGCGCGAGTCCTTTTTTTTTAGCTCAAAACTAAGTGATTCTTTCATCTCAAACTCCTACTTTATAAACATCGCATCGCCGTAGCTAAAGAACTTATATCTCTCACGCACAGCCTCTTCATAAGCCGCAAGAATGTGCTCCCTATCGTATAGCGCCGAGACTAGCATGATCAGAGTCGACTTTGGAAGATGGAAATTTGTAATAAGTCCATCAACGACCTTATATTTATACCCCGGATAAATGAATATCCCTGTGCTGCTATGTCCGCTCTCAATCTGCCACACGCCGTCAACCTGCTTTGCAGCACTCTCAAGAGTTCTCGTCGAGGTCGTACCAACGGATATAACCCTTCTGCCCTCTCTAATTGCTCGGTTTACGGTTTCTGCCGTCTCAGAGGCTATGGTGTATTCCTCAAAATGCATCTTGTGGTCCTCGATATTATCCACCTTGACCGGTCTAAAGGTTCCGATGCCGACATGAAGTGTTACGTATGCAATTTCAACGCCTTTTGCCCTTACCTTCTCAAGCAGTTCGTCTGTAAAATGAAGTCCTGCCGTCGGAGCCGCCACAGACCCATCCACCTTGCTGTATACGGTCTGATATCTCTCCTTATCGTCATTTTCCGCGTCTCGTTCGATGTATGGTGGAAGCGGCATACTTCCAATTTCTTCGAGGCGTTCCATAAATATACCTTCGTATTCGAACTCTATTATTCGTGTTCCGTTTTCTTTATCTTTAAAACCCAAGATATGTGCTTTAAAAAGCCTGTTCTCATCTAGAACTACCGTATCGCCTTCCTTGAGCCTCTTTCCGGGCTTAACCAAGCTCTCCCACTTATCACCCTCTAGGCGTTTGATAAGAAGTAGCTCGATATGTGCACCCGTCTTCTCCTTGATTCCGTGCAGTCTTGCAGGAATTACCCTCGAATCATTTACGACCAGACAGTCCCCTTCATGTAGGTATTCTAGGATATCGTAGAAATGTCTATGCTGAGTCGTATTGTTAGCTCTATCGAGCACCATCAGCCTGCACTCATCCCTCTTTAGCGAAGGTGTCTGTGCAATTAGCTCTTTCGGAAGCTCGTAATCAAAATCTTCTAGTCTCATTAATTCTGTATTCTCCAGTTCTAATCAGCGAGGCGCGATCACGGATACATATATAACATATCCGCCGCGCCCCTTTTTAATCTTCTTTGTAATAGGACATCAGTCCTAGGTATTCATATGCGAGCTTAGTAACCATACGGCCCTTCTGCGTACGGTACATGAGATCTGACTGAATGAGGAACGGTTCGTTGACGTCCTCAAGTGTCACCCTCTCTTCGCCGATTGCACTAGCAATAGTTTCAATTCCAACCGGTCCACCTCCAAAGCTCTTGATTATCGTCTCGAGAATCTGCCTATCCAGCTTATCGAGTCCGAGTTCATCCACTCCGAGAGCCTCTAGTGCTTTACGTGTTACTTCGATATTAAGCTGTCCATCGCTTATGACCTCACTAAAATCCCTTGCCCTCTTGAGCAGTCTATTTCCGATTCTTGGTGTCCCTCTCGATCTACTAGCTAGCTCATCAAGAGACTCATCGTCTATCTCTATGCCGAGAACCTTTGCGGAGCGAAGTAGAATATTCCTGATTTCTTCGTGAGTATAGAATTCAAATTTCGTGATTATTCCAAATCTATCTCTTAATGGTGCTGAAAGGCTTCCAGCCCTCGTCGTAGCTCCGACTAAAGTGAATTTTGCGATATCTATTCGAAGAGATCTAGCCGCAGGTCCTTTTCCGATAATGATATCTAGGGCAAAGTCTTCCATAGCAGAATAGAGAACCTCTTCAACTGAACGATTTAGCCTGTGAATCTCGTCTATGAAAAGGACATCATTCTCGTTTAAATTCGTAAGAATAGCGGCTAAGTCGCCGGCTCTGCTGATTGCGGGTCCTGACGTAATCTTGATATCTACTCCAAGTTCATTTGCAATAATATTTGCAAGAGTAGTCTTTCCAAGACCTGGAGGTCCGTAGAAAAGCACGTGGTCGAGTGACTCACCGCGCTTCTTAGCAGCTTCAATGTATATCGATAGGTTTTCCTTCGCAACTGACTGGCCACAGTACTCACTTAGGTACTGTGGCCTGAGCGTGAACTCCCCGTTTATCTCATTCGGTATAACCTTAGTTGATGTGATGTTATCTAGCATTTCCCAATCCTTCTTCTATAGCAGATACTTAAGAGCTTTCTTGATGTAAGTCTCCGCATCAAGTCCTTCATCGGTTACGTGACCGATTGCCTCTTCAGCCTCAGTTTTCGAATATCCAAGTGTAGTGAGTGCCATAACAGCTTCCTGCCTGGCTTTATCAAGACCAGGAATAGAAACTGGAGTCGTTCCTCCCATATCTGGCATAGGAACTGCATCTACCTTGTCGCATAGCTCAAGAATTACACGCTCCGCAGTCTTCTTACCTACACCCTGCGCCTTAGCAATTGCAGTAGCATCCTTATTAACTATACTGTATTTAATATCATCAGCTGACCCCGTCGACATAATTGCGAGGCCTGCCTTTGGGCCAACGCCTTTTACAGTGATGAGCTGTTCGAACAAATTCAAAGAATCAAGCTTTGAGAAACCGTAAAGCGACATGCCATCTTCCTTGACCTGCATGTACGTAAATATATTTACAATATCACCTTCTCGATGGAGAAGTAGCGGCGAAGTATCCGCAACGTATATGCGAAAACCAATTCCTCCGCTCGTCTCAATAATCATCGACCCCTTGTCATAATAAAGGTACTCACCTTTGATATTTCTTATCATTATCTTTTATCTCCCAATTACTCTGGAATTACGCGAATGTGCATGACATATAGCAGCAGCAACTGCGTCAGCTGTATCGTCAGGCTTAGGGACGTCCTTTAGATTCAAAATAGTCTTGACCATCGTCTGAACTTGCTTCTTCTCCGCCTTTCCGTAGCCTACTAGCGCTTGCTTAATCTGCATCGGTGTGTATTCAGATACCGAAAGCCCACCCTCAACGCATGCGAGCATAGCGATTCCTCGCGCTTCACCTACGCCAATAGCCGTCGTAACATTTCTATTAAAAAAAAGCTCCTCTATCGACGCTTCGTCTGGCTTGTACTCCTGAATTATTTCAGTCAGCCCGTCGTAGAGCAACTTTAACCGCTCAGGCATCGGCACTCCCGCCTTCGTCTCAATTGAACCGTAATGTACAGTCTTGAAGCGGTTGCCATTGTAATCTAAAATGCCATATCCCATGATGGCGTAACCTGGGTCTATTCCTATAATTCTCATCATTAATCACCTCCGATATTTTACCAAAAACAGGCCATTTTGTCTATTAATCGGGACAATGAGAGTTAATGTTTCGTATTTATTCATTCACTTGCAAATTTATGCTATAATTTATAGTGTGTTGTGTGCAGAGAACCTTTTTTATCATAGGGAGGACAGATGCGTTACTCAAGACAGAATAAGATATTGGAACTAATCCAAAAGCATGTAGTAGAAACTCAAGATCAGCTACAGGATCTACTCGAGCAGGAAGGTTACAAAGTAACTCAAGCGACTATATCTAGAGACATTAAGGAGCTACAGCTCGTTAAAGTATCAATAGATAAGGATCGCTATAAGTACACATCCGGAAAGTTCGACATTCAGCCGATTTCTGAAAGGTTTATCAAGATTTTTAGAGAGACTATCGTCTCCTATGCTTCAGCACAGAATCTCATCGTGGTAAAGACACTTTCTGGTTGCGGAAATGCTGCAGCAGAAGCCATTGACTGTCTTAAGTTAGAACACGTTGTAGGCTCAGTTGCAGGAGATAACACCCTACTTATTATTGCCGAACATGAAGAATATGTTGCAGCGATTCTAAAGGTGTTCGAAGACATGATTGCCCTAAGAGAATAACATTTAATATTGAGGTATATTAATGCTCGATCGTATTGAAATTACAAATTTTGCGACAATTGAACATATATCTTTTGACCTTGGACCTTCTCTCAATATCATCACTGGTGAGACAGGTTCAGGTAAATCTGTACTAGTACAGGCTATCAGCACAGCCCTCGGGGACCGTGCTGATATTTCTATGATCAGAAATGGCACGGATAAAGCGCTTATTCAAGTTGTCGGCCATATTGGAGATGAAGATGTTATTATCTCACGTGAGCTCCTTAAGTCGGGAAAAAGCGTAGCCAAGCTCAATGGCGAGATAGTCTCTCTGGCAAAGCTAAGAGATTTTTGCAGTGAGTTCGTCGACATCCATGGACAGTACGACAATCAGCAGATACTCGATCCAGAGAACCACATAATTATAACAGACAGCTACAATCACGGATCTATCGAGAAGGAGCTCAGCAAACTTAGTGACCTTCATAAACAATATCATGAAGTCAAACGTGAATACGATCAGCTACTCCGAAGCGAGTCAGAATCGCGTAGACAGCAGGACTTCTATCAGTTCGAGTTTGACTACATAGACAACCTTGATTTACAGCCTGGTGAAGATGACGAGTTAAGAGAGCAGCTCGACTTAATGCGCAACAGCGAACGAATATACGAGGCTGTTGCCGGTTCATATAGCAAGCTAACTGATGATCCTTCTGTTCTCAGCGTTATTGGCTCATGTATGAATCAGCTTCAGAGCATTGCATCATATAGTGAAGAGCTAAGTGAACTATCAGATAACTTTTCAGAGCTATACTATAGCCTTGAAGATATCTCTTCTAACCTTAGGAATACAAGTGAATCTATCAACTTCTCGGAGGAAGAGATAGATCTTGTATCGTCGAGGCTAAGTGTAATTGAGGATGCTAAGCGAAAATACAATATGAGCATCGAAGAGATTATCGCATACAAAGAAGAGCTCGATAGTAAGCTAGGCGTAATCCATAATCTTGACGATGAGAAGAAAAGACTTGTCAAGCTTGTCGACAAGAGATATAGCGAACTTGAAGCGCAGGCTGAAGTAGTCAGCAATATTAGAAAGGCCAATGCTGCTTCACTAGAAAGAGAGATGATCAAGGAACTTCAGGACCTTGCTTTTGCAAATTCCGAATTCAAGATCGATATAACAAGACATGACGACATCTCTGAACTCGGATATGACGGTGTTGAATTCCTGATATCTACTAACCCAGGAGAACCTCTGAGACCGATGGCAAAGATTGCCTCTGGCGGTGAAATTTCTCGAATCATGCTCGCCTTCAAGCATATCATCGGTAGTAGTGACAGCGTTGAAACCATGATCTTTGACGAAATTGATACTGGAATCAGCGGTAAGACCGCACTTGTAGTAGGTCATAAACTTAGCGAGATTGCCAATCATAGACAGATATTATGTATCACTCACTTACCTCAAATTGCCGCTTCTGGAGATGATAACTTCTCGATTGATAAAGAGATTTCAGAAGGTAAATCTCATACGGTTATCACTCACCTAGATGAGGCAGGCAAACTTGAGATGCTTGCTAGATTAATAAGCGGTGCTCCAAACAGCAGCAATGCACTTGAAGCTGCAAGAGAGCTAGTCGCATCAGTTAAAAAATAAAGCTTGAGGTATAGCCTCAAGCTTTTTCCGTTTATCTTGTTTACTATCGGTGATTTTTGTGCACTTTTACATTAGCTACCAGTTAAAGACAAATAGCTCAAGTGATGTATTCTTATCCATCTCGCCTGTCTTTAGCAATCTATCAGTATCGTATAGCTCAATTAATGCTTTCTTTATCTTAGGCTTACCAACCTTTCTAGCTGCAGAGTATGCCTTTTTTAGACGATACTCATTCACTCCAAGGTTCTTAGCCATAGCCTTGATAGGCATACCTTCGTCATCTAGTTCTAGCGAATCATACATAATCTCAAACTGACCTATTAACGTAGAAGCAAGTGAGAATACATTTCCTTTACCTTTTGAGTTTTCACCAGCAGAAATGGTATTTATCAAAAGCTGCATAGCCATGTTCTTCTTACCAGCTAGTAGATAGTCAATGAAGTTAAACACAAATCTATCCTTATCACCAACCATTATTTCTTCTATGAGCTGCTTTGATACAGTATCTTTATCAGAAGCATTTACTAGCTTCGTAAGGTCCGATTCCATCCTGTATAAATCATATTCGCTGTCATTATTGAGATATCCGGATATATCTACGAGGTAATCCATATCGTGAGCACCAATCAGCTTTCCGGCTGAGCGAATTCGCTTGTTTACAAATGATTTAAGTTCCGATGGATTCAGCCTCTCGAAATTATATGTACTGCATAACCCAGATACTCTGCTAGCAAAAGCATTTAACTTCTCCTTCTTGCCAGGGCTCACAAGTGGCTCCAGATAAAATAAGAGAATCGTCGATGGATTTGGGTTGCTTAGATACTCTAGAATCGGAGCAGTTTCAGTTACGGAGCTCTTTTTTATTAGCGGCTGATAATTTTTAACCGTCAAGACCCTTGTGTTGGCAAACATTGTCATGGTATTAGCAGTTTCAACGATTTCCTGTGCGGTTACAGTCTCTCCATCGAGATCTGTTACTACGTATTTCCTGTCAGCCTCACTTGAATTGTTTTCTACAATTCCCTTTACAGCCCAGTCAGTAAGGAATCCCTCTTCGCCATAGAGAAAAATATTACTGCCTATTACGCCACTCTTTATATCTTTACTAAACTCTTTAAATGACATCCCTAATCATCCTATCGATTCTAATCTTGTTATTACTAATATCTACGCCAATAGCTCCTTCTTTATCATTTCTATAGACACTAATCCCACGCTTTTTAAAGCGCTCTATTACTCCTGCATTAGGATGACCATATGTATTATGTTCACCAACCTGGATAATTGCAATTCTCGGGTTTACAGCATCTATAAACTTTTCATTAGAGCTATACCTGCTTCCGTGATGTGCTACTTTGAGTATATCGCATTTTAACACGTCAGTAGATTTGTAGTATTCTATCATATCCAGTTCATCTGCCTCAACTAGGTCCCCAGTTAACATTATCTTAACGCCCTTATAGTGCAGTATGTATACGGTATTTAATTCATTATCATCAGATTCACTCGTCGCTATCCTATCGTCCATAGGCCAAATAGCTTCTATCCAAACGCCTTTTTCTAGCCTTATCTTATCTTTGAATCTAACTAAATTTAAATGTCTTCCCTTCACTTGGTATCTGTATGGATACGGAACCATATACTGTTTTACAGGATACACTTCGCCTAACTCCATGGCACCTTTACAGTGATCCATGTGCATGTGGGTAAATATGCTTATATCTAGATTGCTACATCCATTCTTCAAAAAGTACTCTTTTAGCACCTTCTCCCCGATATTACGTTTCCTTTCTCCACCACCATCTAGAAGTACATCATAATTGTCGGTTCGTATGTGTATCCCATCACCCTGTCCGACATCAATAAATACCAATTCATAATCCAAAAATAAATTTCGGTACGCAGAACCTATTGTAATAGACATACATAAAATGAGTATCACTGATTGCAATACGATGAAGTAACGTTTTCGGAGCAGCATAACGATATTGAACTCTGAACATATGTAAAATAGTAATGCATAGATTGCAATTACTGTCGCTATTTTCATAGAGCTAATGGAATATGAGAATTTACCACCCATATTAAGCAAGTGATTGAGCCTAATTATGATTTCTGTCAGATAAAATATCTCGCTTTTGATTATTATTCCTACTTTACCGATTATTGAGTACGTAGCTAGTCCGAATATAGAGAATGGAACTAGCATACCTATTAATGCAACAATTGGTACATTTATCATAAATCCTATTGGATTAATTTTGTTAAACGTAAATACCGTATACGGAATCATCGAGAGCTGAATCGCCAGTAAAAATCCTCCTCTCTTTCCAATTAATCTGCCAAGTGGATCAGTGAAAAAAGCAATCCCACACACCGCAAGAAACGACATTTGAAAACTAGCGCTGAAAAGCAAGAACGGATTATATATCAGCAGCATAATAAAGGATAATGCCAATGAAGATAATAGATCGAACGGGCGCTTTAGATAAAAGCCCATAATTGCAGTACATGTAAGGATTACCGCTCTTGTAGTTGAAACATTCCATGTAGTGAGTTCACCATATCCAAGCATTGCTATCATCGTCAGAACTCCTACGATTCCTCCATGGCGGCCCATAGCCATGAGCCTTAGCATCCCATATATTACCCCAACATGTAATCCACTAACGGCAAGTACATGCGCCGTAGTATTTTCCCGAAACTCATTGATCGTATCCTCGTCTATGTCGTCAGTATCTCCAAAGGTTACACCTTTTATAAATCCGTATGATTTATTTCTTTCAGCCGATACCTTTCTTGCAAACTCTTCCTTGGTATTATTTAAAGAATGCCTGATAATCCAGAGCTTACTTGTCTCCACGCCCTTTATCTCGCTTATATTTGTTACCTTCATGGTGTACGTAATCTTCTTGGTCAGGAGATATCGCCTATAATCAAAACATACCGGATTACGAGCTGTGGTCGGAACTGTTATTTTTCCCTGCACCTTTACTAGCTTTCCATAAAGCTTCATTCCATATTTATGATTCATATCTTTGTATTTATTTTTTTTACTACCATAGCCAGAATTTGTTCTAGCTTTGAAACCATCACCTCCCTCTCTAACAAAGCCTTTCAATTTCTTACATCTAACAATAGTTTCATCCCCTAACGAATAGGTTTTTACATCAATCGTAAGACCTTTATCATTTTCCTTATAGCCTATTACTCGTCCCTCAACATAAGTATAATTTGATAGTTCATTGGGCATCATTGGTTTTATATCATATTCATGAATTGTATAATTCATGCAGCCACTGCAGAACATAAATACGCAAAGAATAATATCCCTTTTTATAGATTTTCTTGTGATTTCCTGCTCTATCTCTGTTCTTATGCAAACTATACGGTAAATAGAAAATAAAAATAGTGCAGTCACCAAAAAAGCTTTAATTGGATTACCCTTATTTATAAATATGTCAGCAACAACTATACCTAGCGCCAGAGACACGCTTAGAGCAACAATCCTTCTTCTAAACATACTTAACACCACCGCTTAACAAGCGTTTATAATATTAAAATTCTCAATATTAATCAGATGTTATCATGTGCATGAATTCCCTTCAGCACAGATCTAATTTGTGCAAACACTGATTATCTCTTATTCACATATAATCTTCACATTAAAATCGTCTGAAATGTTCATATTTCAAGTGATTCATGGTAGAATAATATGTCATATTTTATTTAAGAGGCAATTTATGGGAAACGATTCAACAAACATAAAAGAATTAATAAAGAGACTGCAGAATGGCGAGCGCCTTTCCTCTGAAGAGATGCGCATAGTTGCCAATCATGTAGCACAATTAAAGTTTGAAAAAGCACAGAGAGAGAAGCGTGCACAGGCTGCTGCTAACGGAAGTGAAAAAAAAGGTCCTTCCTTCCATGAACAGGTTGCTAAGGCTGATGCAGAGGCGAAAAAGAACAGACTAAAAAATAATCTTGAAAAGCATTCTGCTAAACACAATAACATTGCTGACGAAGCCGCACTTAGTAGCAAAGCTCGTATAATTAGCGAAGATGGCAAGGCTGCTTTTCATGAGCAAGTTGCTAAAGCTGAAGCTGAAGCCGCAAAGCACGATAAATCAATACGAAAAAGAGCAAAAGAAGAAAAGAAACTTTTAAAACAAGAACAGAAAGCAAAAACACGCGATGAACACAGTCGTTTTAACCTAAAGAGAGATTTTAGGCACCCTGTTCAGTTTATAAAACGAGTTTTTACTAAACCTAATCCGTATTACACGCCTGGAGCTGGTGAATATATTATGGTAGCAGGTAAGAAAATTAAGAACAAAGCCCGCGTTTTTAGCAAAAAATATGCTGTTCGCAATTTTATTGTGATGGGCATCGCAATGACACTTATGTTTACAATCTATGCGGCTGCAGTTATAGCTTTTGCACCTAAGATTGATCCAACCAAAATATATGATCAAATCTCTACAGATACGATTATATATGATGATACTGGCAAGCGTGTTGGAAGTGTCAATAATGGTGAAAGTCGTACTATCATTAAGTACAAAGATATCCCGAAACACACAGTTGATGCATTTGTAGCTCTTGAGGACAAGACCTTCTGGAAGCATCACGGTTTCAATTGGACGAGAATGGCCGGCGCTATAGTCTCCTCCTTTGGACATGGTAACATTCGTGGTACTAGTACACTTACCCAGCAGTTAGCAAGGAACGTGTATCTCCCAAATATCAAGAGTCAACGGTCAGTTCGTCGTAAAATTCTAGAGATGTATTATGCTGCTAAAATTGAGAGAACTCTGACTAAAAAAGAGATTTTTGCGGCATATGTGAACAGCATTTACTTTGGGTATGGTAATTACGGTATTGAAAATGCTTCAAAGACTTATTTTTCAAAGAGTGTAAACGAACTTTCCATAAAGGAAAGTGCCGCACTCGCTGCTATGCCACAGTCCCCAGATACTTATTCACTCGTTCAAAATGCAGATTCTCCACTAGCATCGAGAGAAACTTCAACTCCTATTAAGGTTGGTGGCAAGACGTACATTGCGAACGATATTTCAAAATCACGTCGTCAGATTGCACTTAAGCTTATGTACGACCAGGGGTATATCACAAAAGCCCAATATGAAGATAATAAATCTGCTAATCTTGTAGATTTCCTAAACCCTTCATTGAGCTATGGAAGCGATGCAAGCTCTTCTTACTTCACTGATTATACTGTGAACCAGGTAATCAAAGCACTTATGAAGAAGTACAAGCTAGACTATAAGAGTGCTCATGACATGGTTTATAATGGTGGCCTAAAGATATACTCGACCATGGATTCCAAGGCGCAGAAAGCTGTTGAAGATGGATTTAATGAAGGTAGTTACTTCCCTTCACTAACTGGACTTAAAAAAGACAGTTCAGGAAATATCGTAAGTGATAAAGGTTCTATTACGCTCTATGCATACGATAATATGATTCAAGACGACAAATTCGTACTTCAGGATGGCGAGTATAAGAATAACGCCGATGGCTCAATCACACTCTACAAGAACAAGCGACTAAATATTTACAAGACTTCAACGGCTAATGGTACTGATTATAGTCTTGAGCTAAAGCCTTCATACGTAATAGAAAATAGTAGCTTATATATAGTTCCAGGCGGATATATCAACATCCCAAGCAATAGCAAGTCCATGGATAAATCTGGCAATCTTGTAATCAGTGCTAAGTTTATAAAGAATAACAGCAAACTTGTCACTACTGTTGATGGAAATCTAGCTTTCACTGATAAGCTATATATACTTCAGGATAAAGTTATTCAGCCACAAGGAGCTATGGTAATCACTGAAGTTGGTACCGGAAAAGTAAAGGCAATGGTCGGTGGTCGTGGTGTTACTGGAAAACAACTATATAATCGCGCTATTAACCCTAGACAGCCTGGTTCTTCAATAAAACCTCTCGCAGTATACAGTGCGGCACTCCAGAGAAGTTATGAGTATGCGGAACAAGGTCAGAAGTACCCACTTGTCGACCCAGGTAATGACAAGCAAGGAACAGATAATTATGGTGACTATCTAACCGCCGCATCGATTATTATCGATGAACCAATTAAGATTAACGGTAGAATTTGGCCTAAGAATTCAAACAATAGATACTCTGGGCCTATGACTATGCGTAAAGGTATGCAGACTTCGACAAACGTTGTTGCTGTAAAATTATATGAGCAGATTGGTGCAGATTATTCTGCTAGTATGGTTGAAAAATACGGAATTAGTACACTCAACAAGTCAGCAAATGGTGATATGAATCCTGCTGCACTTGCTCTCGGTGGTCTGTCAAAAGGCGTTTCACCTTACGAGATGGCGGAGGCATATGCTACCTTCCCTAACGGCGGTGTTCGTGTAGAGAACAGGGTCTTTACAAAAGTTGTTGATAGAGATGGTCGTACAATTCTTACAACTGAAAAGAAGAAGCATAAGGTTCTAGATGAAGGTGTTGCTTACATCATGGTTACAATGCTTAAGTCAGTTGTAAATGGTGGTACAGGAGCAAATGCAGCTATCTCTGGTGTTGAAGTTGGTGGTAAGACAGGTACCACAAGCAGCAACTACGATATATGGTTTGATGGAATCACACCAAAATACGCAGCTTCACTATGGATTGGTACCGATGTAAACATACCTCTAACCTCTTCATCAGTTTCTGCTGCAAGCCTGTGGTCGAGAATTATGCGTAATGTTCCTAATATTAGAAAAGGCTCCTACAAGCCAGCCCCTTCTAATGTTGTACATAAGAACGGAGAATATTTCACCAAGGGAACAGAAGGCGGATTAGGTAATAAACCTGACGAAGAATCTGAAGAAACTGAGATTATCGAGGAAGAACAGGAACAAACTAATCAACCTCAGAGTAGCAATAATAATTCCAATAACCAAGGTAACAACCAGGGTAACCAAGGCAATAACCAAGGTAATCAGGGCAATCAAGGTAACCAAGGTAATCAGGGTAATAATCAAGGAAACAATCAAGGTCAGCCTGGTAATCCATAATTAACTTTTGTAGCAATATACTCTTTTTTACAAAATAACACATACAAATAGCGGGGATTCTCACTATGAGGTTCCCCGCTTTATTCGTTAGCTGGCATTTCAGCCTTAATTTTAGATTTTATTATCGATTCAATTCATTTATTTCTTAAAGTACTTAGCTCTTGCACCTGCTCGGAAAACAGCTTCTCCCTTATAAATGAAATTGCTAAAGCCCCTTGCAACCATTAGTTCATAAAACACCGTCTCTCCAAAGAATAAATTCCCCATTGCATGATATATAGGGAGTTTAAGTATGAATGTAATGAAAATTGCAACTAATTTCGTATAGTTCCCCACCTCAGGCATTCCAATATATGAAAACAGTACTAGCGGAAGGCTAGAAAATATTATGAACGGGATATATGTCATGTCTAGCTGGAATAATCGAAACTTATTTCCAACCATCAATCTCCTACTTTCTGCTAGGCAGCTCATTGCACTTCTCGATGGATCCTCAGCTAATACGTTAAATGCCTGCCTAAACATGTAAAATGCAATCACTCCCGGCACTATCAAGAACATTACTAGCAATGATATCGCAGTCATCTGGATTATATAAATGAGCGTGGCACTAAAGAAGAATCTAACTCCATCGAGGATTGACGGGTAGTCGATTTGATTATTTCTTAGGTATCGCAATATATAGAATGAACGCCCAAGCATAAGAACGCCTCCGAGCGCAGCTACATATATAAAAGATGAAAACGCAAGATCTGGCAATTGTGCTAGAAGTTTGGGATCAATATCACCTGTAACAACCTTGAAGTATGATCTAGGTACAAAGAAACCTAAGACAGCAGGCACCAAATCCATAAATACATAAAATAAAACAATTCCTAAGATATATTTAATCATAGTATCCTTCATATGCATTATCGACAGGTATCTGATCTCACCTAGATCCTCTTGAACAATGTAATGATTATTATTTTCAGTCATTATTACTCACTTTCTAGTTTAGAATCGTCTCTAATTGTAATATACTGAAAGTAGTAATTCAAGATTAAAGGACAAGGAGACACTATGTATAATACAGCTTTAATTATCCTATCATTTGTTGAAAATATAGATATATCACATTTAAATGCTATCTCAAGTATTAGCGACTACATTATTTGTGCAGATGGCGGTGTAGATATAGCGAAGACATATGGCATAAGGCCAGACTGCGTAATCGGGGATTTCGATTCCACCATTAATAGCAACCGTCTTGATTGCCTTTATATCACACTACCTTCTGAAAAGGATCTCACTGATACTGAAGCTGCTATCAATCACGCAATCGAACTGGGTATTCGGGATATAACAGTATATGGTGGAATAGGCGGCAGGCTAGATCATACGCTTGGTAATGTAGGTCTACTTGAAAAATATCTTGGAAAACTCGATCACCTCGAATTCATGGATGAAAAAAATTCTATGCAGCTACTTGATGGTGAAACATGCAGTTCCACGATTCTCGCACCCGTATCTACCTACAGATTCTTTTCGCTTGTATCATTAGATTCAGCCGCTGATGGGGTTTCAATCACCGGGGCTAAATATAACCTCGATAACGCCTCAATATCTCGAGCATCGACACTTTGTATTTCAAATGAGATTATTCTTAAGCAGGCTCATATTTCTGTACATAGTGGCAAGGTTCTCTTAATACGTTCTGCAGACTAGTTTTAGATGATACTTCTAACCTAAACACATATTAATGTTACAAATATATGAGTTCGGCCAATACTTTTCCAGCAATAAATATAAATCAATTATTTATGACAAAAGGTCACTGCAGCGAAGCAGTGACCTTTTTAATATAAACCGCATGTCTAGTTCGTAATCATCACTCGATTACTCTTCTCTGAGAGTAACGCCAGTCTTCTTGGCAAGTACAGTTAAGATATTCTTAGTCTTCTTCTCAATCTGCTTAGCAGTCATAGTACTATCATCATTTCCAAGCTTAATACGAATCATGATGGATTTCTTGCCTTCTGGGATTTGAGATCCTCTGTATTCTTCTATGAAGCTAACCTCCTTAGCCATATATTTGATTGCTTCATATATATCTTCCCATTTGACATCTTCATCTGCTAAAAGCGATAAATCTTCCTCTACAAGCGGGAATTGTGGCAAATGCTCAAATTCATTAGTTCTTGATGTAAATGGAACCAGCTTCTTAACATCTAGCTCAAATACAGCAGCACTAGCTTTCTTTACACCTGCATCAGAAAGTGTAGCAACTGAAACCAGGCCAAGCGATCCAACAATCTCTTTATCATCATTTAGGATATTAAGGTATACTTCCGAATCGGCCCAAGATGGTTTCTCGACTTGCTTAAACTGATATCCATTCATATGACAGTATCTTGGCAGGGACTCCACTACTCCCTTCGCATCAAAGAATAAAGATTTTGCATCCTTGCCAACTACTGCACCTGTAAGCATAAGCTTGTGTATTGGTAGTGTTTCATCTTCTGATGACGGGTGGAATTCACCCTTTTCAAATACTTCAGCAACCTCGAAAATCTTAAATTCATCGTAATACCTAAGGTTCTTTACGACAGCTTCAAGAGCGCCAGGTACTAATGACTGTCTCAAAGTTGCTAGCTCTGGAGCCGGAGGTGTCGCTAGTCTAACTCCCTTTGACATATCAATCTTTGCGGCTTTTATATACTTCTCATCAATCCAAGGATAAGTAAATATCTCGTTGAAACCACATCTAAATGCAAGATGCTCTCTGAGATGTCTGTTAAGATCCATTTCAATTTGATGAACTGCATTTTCAAAATTAACAGGTAGTGGCTTTGCTTCAAAATTTTCGTAACCAACCAGCCTTGCAATCTCACCAAGCACATCATCTCTCATCGAGATATCGCCTGTTGAACGCCATGTAGGTGCTACGGTATGAAATACGCCATTTTTGAATTCAACATCAAAGCCTAAACGACCCAAAGTATCTGATATTTCATTATCATCCAGGACTTTTCCAAGTCTAGTATCAAGAAAAGCTTTCGTCACATCAACTTCAGCCCTCTTGGTTTCTACTGGATTTACATCTTTAAAGGCAGTGAATTCAGCCTCAGGGAATATTTCCTTAAATAGCTTAATCCCAAGAGCGAGTCCCTGATCTACCCTCTGTGTATCGATTCCTTTCTCATACCTAATTGAAGCATCTGTCTTCTCATCAAAACGTTTTCCTGTATTTCTGATTGCTCCTGCTGTAAAGTTTGCCACTTCAAGCACAACATCAATTGTATCATCAAGTATAGAGTCCTTCTTGCCACCTCTGATTCCTGCTAGCGCAATAGGTCCTTCAATATCGCAAATTACCAGATCTTCATGAGTAAGCTCAATATTTTCTCCATCGAGAAGTTCCAGTTTCTCATCAGACTTAGCGTTTCTAACAACAATCTTCTCACCTGTAACGTGAGTTCTATCAAATGCGTGTGTTGGCTGTCCAACACTAAGCATTATATAGTTGGTTATATCGACAATGGCATTGATTGGTCTCATACCACCGTTTATAATAGCGGTTTTCATCCATAGAGGCGAATCTTTTACAGATAAGTTTCTAATCTCTAGGCAGGCATATCTATAGCATTTTTCAGTACAGTCTATTTCAACTTCATATTCCCGTAGCCCTTCCGGTACAACAAGTTCATCAAGAGGCCTCAAAGGGAGTTTGTAAATTGCGGCTAGTTCCCTTGCAATCCCATAGTGCCCCCATAAATCAGGTCTATTGGTAAGCGATTTATTATCAATCTCAAGAACAGTATCGTTCATACCAATAACATCTGCTATGTTCTGTCCAGGAGTTGCATCAATGTCTCCGAGGTCAACAATTACAGTAGGATCATCTGCATGATATAGATCTTCAAGATAAACCTCCTCGGCTCCGCAGATCATACCATACGAAGCTACTCCACGCATCTTCGTCTCCTTGATCTTCATGAGCTCACTTTCACCATGCCAGTAAACCTCTGCACCGGGCTTAGATACAACAACCTTTTCGCCCTCGTACAAATTTGACCCTCCACATACAATCTGTACATCCTCGGATTCACCTATATCTACCATACAAATTCTGAGTTTATCTGCATTAGGATGAGCATTTACTGCAGTAATCTTTCCAACGACAATGTCGTGGAACTTTTCAGCAGTATCAACAACATCTTCAACCTCTACAGTTCTCATGGTTAAATCGTATGCAATCTGAGAATTCGTCAATTCCGCAGGTATGTCTATATATTTTTTTACCCAATTTAGTGATACTTTCATAATGCCCTCCTATTTGAACTGCTCTAAGAATCTAAGGTCAGCACTATGGAAAAGTCTAACATCATCTACTCCGTAGCGCATCATAACAAGTCTATCTAGACCAATGTTGGTGTAGAAACCAGTCCACACATCAGGGTCGAGGTTAGCAGCCCTAAGAACATTTGGATGAATAACACCACCTGGCATAACTTCAATCCATCCATTCTGATTACACACTCTACAGCCCTTACCACCGCATACGAGGCATTCCATATCGATTTCATATCCAGGTTCAGTAAATGGGAAGAAGCCTTCGCGCATACGCACGTTTATCTTCCTGCCAAATACCTTTTCAAGAATAGTCTCTATCATTACCTTTCCTGATGAGAAAGATAAGTCTTTATCTACAATCAGAGCCTCATACTGGAAAAAAGCCCTTTCATGTCTAGCATCTGTATTTTCATTTCTATATACACGACCAGGGTAAACAAATCTAGTTGGTGCGCCAACTTCAAGCAAGCGTCTAACTGAAGCTCCAGTTAGATGAGGTCTAAGACAAAGTCTATCTGTTCCGCTCTTGTTCTCCGTACCTTCAATCCAGTATGTGTCCATCATCTGTCTTGCAGGGTGATCTGCAGGAAAATTCAAGTTATCAAAAGCATACTTCTCACTACTAATATCATTCTCGCTAAAGATCTCAAAGCCCAAGGAGAGAAAGGCATCATTAAGATCGTAGCACATCTGGGTGATTGGATGAAGCGCACCGCTCTTTATAGGTGTGCCAGGTAAAGTAAGATCTATTTTCTCATCTACAGCTGATTTTGATGCGACGAGTTCTTCTTCTCTCTCACTAATCTTTTCTGCAAAGAAATTTTTAATTTCATTTGCCTTCATTCCAACTGATTTTCTCATCTCTGGTTCAAGCTTCCCAAGGTTCTTGAGTACGTCAGTTAACGCCCCTTTTTTTCCTGTAAGCTCTCTACGAACATCTTGTAAAGCTTCAACACTTTCAGCATTTGCAATACGCAAAAGCCCATTTTCACGTATTTCTTCTAATCTACTATGCATAACTTAAGCCCTCCTTGTAAGCATGCTATCTTAAAAATATACCCAAATATTTTATCATTTTTTGTTATTTTATTCAACAAGACTGAAAACCTCATTTCGTACAATATGTGTAGCTTTACAATAGATGTGAGACCTCAAGGGTAGAAAAAAGCGATTGAGTCC
>ERZ772971.436-NODE-436-length-26518-cov-8.010619_pt1 | contig 26518 bp, 14 predicted proteins | sample MGYA00511943_ERZ772971 | MGnify/ENA primary metagenome ERZ772971 (study PRJEB29015, sample SAMEA2737929) | human oral metagenome | biome: human oral; feature: human-associated habitat; material: dental | place: China | collected 2144 ... | reverse complement strand
AGGAGAACTCGACCTTCTTGCCCACCGGGCGCGCCTCGACGTCCTTCTTCTTGGGCTGGACGTAGGTGGTCTTGAGGTCCAGCTCGACGCGCTGAGTGCCGTCGATGACGGTGATCGACTCGATCGTGTCCGGCTTGTCCCGCAGGAGCGTCAGGCCGTCGGAGGTGTCGATGGTGCGGTAGCCGAACATCGAGGAGAAGACGGCCCAGCCGAGGATGACGACCAGGAGGAAGGGCACCAACCACAGGAACGGGTTGCCCAGGGTGTCGCGGAGCTTGCGGTCGCGCTTGTTGCGGTCGTTCTTACCGGCCTTGCCCGGCTTCCCCGAGTCCTTGCGGCCGGGCTCGCGCCCAGAATCTTTCATCGTGCGGTAGGTCCCTTCAACATACTGATTCCTCAGACGTTAGCGGATAGCACGGCAAAGGTCCCATTGCGCTTGCTCACGTTCGCGCCGGGCGTGGCCGGGAAGATCCGGCCGAGCGGGCCGATGGGAGGCTGCCTGGCCGAGAGGAGGCACCGTAGGGCCCGAGGACTGCGGCCCGGGGGTGCGCTCGTGCGCCTTATGACGCGTCCGCGACGACGTCGATGACGCCCATCCCGTAGGCGCTGTGGGAGCCGACGCTCGTGTAGCGGGCCAGGGCCATGAGCTGGGAGAAGACGGCGGTGATGGAGCCGGCGACGGGGGCGCTGATGCGCAGGGTGCCGACGCTGGCGGGGATGCGGCGGCTGGAGAGGCGTCCGCGGCGGTCGGCACGCGGCATGCCCAGGCCGACGACGGTGCGGCGGGTGCGGTCCTGGGTGATGAGGACGGAGGTGAGGCGCTCGCGCTCGGGGAGCTCGGGGGCCAGGGGGCGGCACCAGTGGCGCCAGCGCGCGTGGAGGCTGGTGGCCAGGGAGGCGGCGGTGACCTCGGGGACGTGGTGGCCGCGGGAGGTGAAGACGGTGGGGGTGAGCAGGCGGATGTCCCAGGCAGTGGAGGCGGTCTGGGCGGCGAGGTCCTCCCAGTCGGCCTGTTCGAGGACCTGGGCCTCGACGGCGGCGAGCATGGTGGTGGTTTCGCCACCGTCGCCGATGGGTAGGACTCCGCCCCAGGCGAGCCAGGCGTCGAGCGTGTCCAGGAGGCGGTCGTCGAGGAATCGCAGCTCGACGCCGAGGCCGTCCGGGGTCTGGGTCATGTCGCCCAGGCAGTAGGGCTTGGGGCCGGGCTGGTCGTGGGGCGGGCGGTGGGCGAGGGCGGGCAGGCGGGCGGCGCGCTCGGGGCTGACTCCTTCGGGGAGATCGAGGACTCTGCCCCAGGCGGCGTGCAGGCGGCGGGGGGTAGCCTCGACCGGGCCGGGCGCATCGAAGCGGACGAATACGGTGGCGGGCACTCGACGGGGCTCCTTTGCGGCGTGATGCGTGGTGGGTGCGGCAGGCAGGCCGACGGCGGCGCCGGCTGGTGGCGGGAGGCCGGCGCAAGGCCGTCCACCTCTTTCTTCTGGCGACACTACCGGAGGGGAGGCGGCCTGTACGAGGAGTTCAAAAGGTCGACGTTCTTCAGCATCGAGGGCCAGGAGGAGGCAGAGAGGACGAGAGCCGGCAGCGCGCCGGTCGAGCCACGGAAGCACGTTGTGTCAGCAGTCACGGGCGGGAACGTCGACCTTTTGGCTTGACGTCGTCGGAAACTGGTGGCTGAAGGTGCCTAAGGTGGCGTCGGTGACGCTTGGCGTCAGGACGCCGAAAAGTGGTTAAATAGAGGCGGCACCGGCAGGTCCCGCAGGGTGTTTGCGGAGCCGGTGGCGCTCCAGCCCCTGGGAGTGGCGCAACGACGCCGCTCCGAGAGGCAGGAGTCAGAAAGCACCCAGCACCAGAAGGTGCATTAAGACTTGAGCTCTCGGGAGGCGAGACGGGAGATTCCGTCAGAAAGCACCCAGCACCAGAAGGTGCATTAAGACTTGCCCTCGAGCATCTGGACGTTGTCGATGACGAGTCAGAAAGCACCCAGCACCAGAAGGTGCATTAAGACTTGGGTGTAGCGCTTATGGCGCTCCTCCTTGGGGTCAGAAAGCACCCAGCACCAGAAGGTACATTAAGACCAGAATCACCGCTCAGACCATGCTGGCGCTCCCTCTCATCAGAAAACACCCAGCACCAGAAGGTGCATTAAGACACGAGCATCTGACAGCGCTTCAGCTCGCATTTGTCAGAAAGCACCCAGCACCACAAAGTTCATTAAGAGTCTGACTCCCCGACCACCTGGAAGTAGCGCGACCAGGTCAGAGCGCACCCAGCACCACAAGGTACATTAAGACGCTCTTTGAGGCAGCCTCTGAGCTAAAAAGCTGTCAGAAAGCACCCAGCACCACAAGGTGCATTAAGACATACGCCCTCGATCAGGAATTCCTGCCCATCAACAGGTCAGAAAGCACCCAGCACCAGAAGGTGCACTAAGACCCCCGTGCGCGGTGCCCTCGATACCCAGGGTGTCAAGTCAGAAAGCACCCAGCACCAGAAGGCCTATTGACGGGCCCTATAGTCCAGCCTTATCTCCTTAACGAGATGAGCGACCAGGCGGCTCGGCGGAGGAAGCGCTCTTGACGCCGAGTCCAGAGCTCGACTCCATCTCCACCACAGTAGGTTGTGTCCGCAGTCACAGGCAGAAGCGTCGACCTTTTGGCTTGACGTCGTTGGAAGTTGGTGGCTGAAGGCGCCTGAGGGGGGCGGTGGAGCTTGGCGTCAGGACGCCGAAAAGTGGTTAAATTGGGGCACTGCCGTCCGGTCCCGCGGGGTGCTTGCGGAGCCGGTGGCGCTCCAGCCTCTGGAAGTGGCGCAACGACGCCGTTCCCAGAGGCAGGGGTCAGAAAGCACCCAGCACCACAAGGTGCATTGAGACTTCTCCATGAAGGTCTCGTCACAGATCGCTTTCTGTCAGAAAGCACCCAGCACCAAAAGGTGCATTAAGACAGCGCGATATTAGCGGTATTTACCGCACACATAAACGTCAGAAAGCATCCAGCACCACAAGGTGCGTTAAGACTGAAGCTCTTGATTAGAACAAACGATTGTCCATTGATCGTCAGAAAGCATCCAGCACCAGAAGGTGCATTAAGACTCTTATCCTTGAGAGCATTGATACACGAAGACATCTTCGTCAGACAGCACCCAGCACCACAAGGTGCATTAAGACAACGATTGTCCGTTAACCAGTGTAACTTGAATGGTGGTCAGAAAGCATCCAGCACCACAAGGTGCATTAAGACTGATCCCCTTCCGAGATCCAGAGGCCAAAGATCTGCGTCAGAAAGCACCCAGCACCACAAGGTGCATTAAGACCGGCCGGCGAGGATCCGATCGATGGTGAACTCCAGGTCAGAAAGCACCCAGCACCACAAGGTGCATTAAGACTCCACCGCAAGTTGGACGGTCTGCCCCTGAGCCTTCAGTCAGAAAGCACCCAGCACCAGAAGGTGCATTAAGACCAGATCCCTCCGAGGATCGCGCACAGCTTGTTGGGTCAAAAAGCACCCGGCACCACAAGGTGCATTAAGACGTGGTGAGGTTACCAAGCGACCTCTAGAGCACTTGTCAGAAAGCACCCTGCACCACAAGGTGCATTAAGACTCAAAGGCGCGGCGTCGATACTCCTCAGGTGAGATCAGAAAGCACCCTGCACCACAAGGCGCATTAAGACTTGTGCAATTCGCTCAGCTTTGTACTCCTCCTGGTGCGTCAGAAAGCACCCAGCACCACAAGGTGCATTAAGACGCAACACCGTGACCCTAATGACCCTTAATCCTGACGACAGAAGGCACCTCGTACACCAGTGAGAAGCATCAAGCCCGTCTCCCGTCGGTCGCCTTGCACGCTCCAGCCGAGGGACCCAAAGCCCTGGCGGACCGACAGAGGAGGCAGGACGTGTCGATAGTCACAGTCGAGAACGTCGACCTTTTGGCTTGACGTCGTTGGAAGATGGTGGCTGGAGGCGCCCGAGGGAGCGTCGGTGGCGCTTGGCGTCAGGACGCCAAAAGGTGGTTAAATAGGGGGCGTGCCGGCCGGTCCCGCGGGGTGCTTGCGGAGCCGGTGGCGCTCCAGTCCCTGGAAATGGCGCAACGACGCCACTCCCAGAGGCAGGGGTCAGAAAGCACCCAGCACCAGAAGGTGCATTAAGACGATAGCGCCCCACTGGTTTCGGGTTCCGCCGAGCTCGTCAGAAAGCACCCAGCACCAGAAGGTGCATTAAGACTTGGCTGCTTGAGCCGCCATAAGAATAGACTCAAGTCGGAAAGCACCCAGCACCAGAAGGTGCATTAAGACGAAAAACTTGACGCCACTGTTTTCCATGACTCCCGTCGGAAAGCCCCCAGCACCACAAGGTGCATTAAGACCCAGCCTGTCCGGCTGGCGCGGGGCAAACGAATTCGTCAGAAAGCACCCAGCACCAGAAGGTGCATTAAAACGTGCACATGGCTATATGTCCGGGCCACCACAGATCACCAACCTCCATACTTCACCACCACATATTTCGATACCCTGTCCTCAGAGCCTCTTCACGTTCCCGCCCCTGAAAGGCCGCAATGATGCGTCCAGACCCGCCATTACCACCACCATCGTCATCGACACCACCACCCCCATCCCGCCCGCACCGTCGTCGTCGCCGTTCCGATCGCGCGAAACCGGGCCAGCACCTCGGGGAGGACATTCACCCGCTCCAACACGCCGCGGGCTTTACGTCGCCCGAGTCGGGCACCGGCACCCCGTTCGAGCGCATCAGCTCCCGCGAGGGCCTGGAGGGAGGCTGGCGCATGGTCCTCGCCAAGGACGCCTCCGACGGCATCCTGCAGCGCAAGACCAAGGAGTTCGCCGAGCATCTCGATGACTTCCTCACCGAGCTCTCCGAGTCCCTGCGCTCAGGAACCTACGAGCCCGACCCGCTCCTGAGCTTCGGCATCCCCAAGGACACCTCCGGGGAGGTCCGCACCCTGCACATCCCCTCGATCCGGGACCGGGTCGTCGAGCGCGCGGTCGTCAACACGATCGCCCACAGGGCCGACCTCGCCATGTCCCCATGCTCCTTCGCCTACCGGACGGGTATCGGCACCGACGACGCCGTCGACCACCTCGCCAGGCTGCGAGACGCCGGCTACCGCTACGTCCTGCGCACCGACATCGAGGACTACTTCCCCAACCTCAACATCGAGGACGCCCTGGCCGTCCTCTCCCCCATCACCGGCTGCCCGCGCACCATCGACCTCATCCGGCTCATCGCCCGGCCTCGGCGCGCCAGGGGTGAGCGGCGTACCCGCAACCGCGGCATCGCCCAGGGCTCCTGCCTGTCCCCGCTCCTGGCCAACCTGGCCCTGACCGACGTCGACCGGGCCATGGGCGACGCGGGCTACGGCTACGCCCGCTTTGCCGATGACATCGTCATCTGCAGCCCTCATGAACCCGATCTGCTGGAGTCCCTTGAGCTCGTCGACTCCCTCCTGACGCCCAGAGGACTCCGACTCAATCAGGAGAAAACCGCCATGACCAGCTTCGATGAGGGCTTCTGCTACCTGGGGACGGACTTCTCCCGCAGCTTCCCGCCCGTCGACCCCCGCCACGACATCAAGGGCCGTCCCGACCCGGACCAGGTGGTCTACGTCGGCCGCGACGGCGCCCGCGTCCACGTCAGCCAGAATCGTCTCATCGTCGACGGCGCCGACGGCCTGCCGCGGGTCTCCATCCCCCGCCAGACTCGAGCTCTCGCTCGGGGTGCTGCACGCCTCCACCGACAAGCGCCCCAGCCTCTCCCTGGACCCCATGGAGGAGTTCCGGCCGCTCCTGGTGGACCGCACCGTCCTGACCCAGCTGCGCTCGAAGCGGCTCCGCCCGGAGCACGCCACTACCTCTCCCGACGGCGAGGGTGTGTGGCTGAACAGCAAGGGCAAGAAGACGCTCGTCGACGGGTACGAGGCGACGCTCCAGCGGCAGGTCAAGGGCGCCATGCCCGGCTTCTCGGGCACCTGGCGCCGCCACATCCACCACGGTGCCCAGCTCCTCGGGAGGGCCATCACCGAACCCGGCTACGAGTGGACCGGAGCGTCATGGCGATGATCGTCATCCTCGCCTACGACATCGCCTCCGATACGCGGCGGGCCCGCCTGGCAGCCGCGCTGGAGGGCTGGGGCTACCGGCTGCAGGAGTCAGTTTTCCAGCTGCAGCTGGAGCCCGCCGAGCTCGACGAGGTGCGCCGGCAGGTCACCGAGATCATCAACCAGGCCGACGACGTCATCCACCTCTACCCGCTGTGCGACTCCTGCCTGGCGCGCAGCGAGGTCCACGGGACCGCGCCCGCGCTCGACGACGCCGGACTGTACCGAGGAGTGTGGTGAGCCGGCGGCACGCCGAGTACGCGCAGCTCACCAACGCACCCCGCCCGGCGACGACGCCCGTATGTTGTGCGACGATCAGTGGCGCCGACCGTTGTGATGAGTGTTGCCGTGATGGCCGCCTTGGCGCCCTCCACGATGCTGCCGTCCTCCGTTGCGACGCTCGGGCTCAGGAACCTGAAGAAGCTTCGTTTCTCCGGCCCCAAACATGTCGACCGGGCTCAAGCCGCATTTAGGATCTCCGTAGCGATCGACCTTGTTGTTCTCCTGGTTCTCATTGAGCAGCATGTGACGGACAGGCCTGCCGTCCGAGTACCCGAAGGACGCGCGTTGGAGAGCCTGAACCCACGGCAAGACGGCCGGGTTGATCTTCAGCGCGAAGTCCGCAGGACGATGCACCGTCTCACTGACGCCCAAGCAGCCTGACAGGTTCTGATATGCCTCTGAGAGATCATTCTCACCGCCCACGTTCACGGCTCGAAGCCCGTCCTTCGCCATGCGCACCTCAACGGCACCGAGACCCAATGGTTTACCAAGCCCGACGCGAAGATAGCCGGTCTTACTCTTTTCCGCGTTCTGCTCCGACGCCGGGACAAGATTCGCAGGTTCCAGCAGCCAGACCAGGGCGGCGAGCTCGTTGCGAGACAGGTTCTCAAACTGCATCCGGCACCGCAGGACGCTTCCGGGACGAATCCATGTCTTCACCACCGACTGAATCTGAAGATTCTCCCCTTGGGTCACTCCTTCCTGACGGGGAGCCCGCGTCGCTGACGCGGGGAACTCCTCCGAGCCCAGGATCGACCGATGGATCGGGTGAACCGCCACGCCAAGATGCTGTCCGGGCCTGAAATACTCTGAGCGCCGTAGAACCTTCCCCGCGTTCCGAGGAGTCTCCCCACTCCTATCGGTCAGGAATCTGCGAGCAGAAGCCGGTTTAGGGGAGAGAAGAGGAGCAATGGGGGTCTCGTCTCGACTCAAGACAACAGAGGAGGTATCCACCTGCCCGAAGGTGAGCCGCCCCCTAGCGGCAACGTCACCGTCTTCAGCGCCTTCACGCGTGTCGGGGACGACGTACCCGAAGAGCCTGTCGGCGGCTGACGCCTCTGCGGCGGCCCCAAGTGGAGCAACACGCTGCTCCTCAGCAAGACTGCGGGGACTCAAACAATACGAGCGACGTCCCGCCATGGTCGGTACCAACTCCTCCACGGCGGTCTCATCGTCAGAGAGGACGGCGTATGCCAGGGATCCCACGTGGAGGAGGGACTCGGAGTCCACACCTGTGAAGCGGTTCGGACGCATCCCAGGCTGGAGGTCGTTCTCCTCACGTTGCTGCGCATAGCTGTCGACGACTCCGCGATAGGCCTCAACGACACTCCGGTCCACTTCCAACCTTTCAGGGCTCTCAGAAAGATCGAAGAACACCCGTTCATCGTGCTTCCGAGGAAACACATCTGAGGCTTGATCCCCGTCCCTCGCTGTGCGATAGACGTATCCCGTCACATCATTGCGCTCATCCACAACGTCTATATCGTTCCGCACATCGAAGGCGCAGACGGGATTCCCCTGGCCGTCGTACAGGCCGACCACCTGCCAGTAGGCGTAATGACCTCCCCTTGGATGCAGGCACAGAGCCAGATCACAACGCACCTTGTTCTCATGCCTCGTCATCGCACGGAACTGTGTCTCGTTGAATCCATGCCCACGTTTAGCATGCCCTCTTCCTCCGTCCTGGAGGGAAGCGGCGAGCATGATGGGGAACGGGCGATGATCGAACTGATCCTTGTACTCCACGTCCCCGTCCCCGGTGCTGCCGCGCAACAGCTCAACGACGATTCCCCCATCGTTGTCCTTCACCTCCACGACCCGCACCGGGACGAGGCGCAATGCGTCAGCGACATCCGCCCTGTAGGTGAGCGGCTTGGCATGCTCCTCGAACACTCTGAATCGGGACGCGGTCAGTACCTCATAGGCACGCGACAGCATTCCCTTGACCATCGTCCCCGGGAACACCACGCGCCCCTGCTGATCCGTGGGGATCTCGACCTGGGTGCCGCCGCCGGGGTTCTCCCTCTGCTCGCCGTAGACGAGAGGAGTCCTCACCGTCAGCTCGAGATCGATCGACCCCGACCAGCGCTCCAACAACAGGTGATCGTGCGCCGGGGGCTCCTGGTCCCCGAACAGGTCGGCGGGCAGTGCCTTTTGATCCACAAGATCAAGGACTTTTGGTCTGAGAACCGGGATCCGGTTGACGGCGGAGTGGAACGGCTGGAACGCGGTCATGTCAGCCCCACCTTCCGGTCATGAGCTCGTCGGTGAATACGGTGTTTCCGTACGCCTCCTCCACGGTGAAAACCTCGATGCTGGTCATGACGTCGCCTTTCTCCCCGTGCTGGAGGTAGCTGTTCTCCCGAACCCAGCAGTCGCTGCCGCCCGGGAGACCTTCACGGGACGCACCGACCACGATCTCAGCGGCCCCACTGCCGTTAAGCCACCGCAGCTCATGGGCCAGGACGCCGTCCTCGCCGGCGACGTTGCCGCCGTCGTCGGTCTTCTTTCTCATCACCCGCCACAGACGCAGCTCAAAGACCGTGTCCAGGTCGATCTCCTGCTCCCGGGAACCGGCCTGGCCGTCCCTCTCGATCAGGGTGGTGAGGCCAGAAGCCCCCGCCCTCCTCACGGAGTAAGCGCCGCTAGTCGTGTAGGCCACGCCGTTCATCTCACCTCCCAGGTCCTCGGCGCGTTCAAGAACCCGTTGAAGCTCGACGCCCCCGGGCTGCTCGGCTCCCGTGCCCGGCATGTCCTTCCAGACCGCCTCTCGCAACGGCTCCGGCTCCCACGTCTTCTCAGGCATCCCGCTCCTCCTTGTCCTCAAGCAGCCTCTCGCTGCTGCCCACCAGGTAGGAGGACCATCCCTCCCAGCCGGCTCCGGCTCTCGAATTCCTCTCAATCCCGGAGTTCACGTCCCTGAGCCCCTTCAGAATCCGCCGAGGAAGCGACTCGCCCGCCCCGTCCTCCGCCTTGAGGGAGCAGTTCTCGATCCCCAGGCCCTTTCCGCCGGTCACGGCCATGGCCTTGACCTCGACCTGTCCCATGCCCCGGGTGCCGCGGCTCCCCAGCGGGAGCGTCCCGGCGGCCAGCTCGGCGAGCACCAGCCCCAGGAGGCAGAAGGCGGCGCGGCTGCGGTCCTCGCCCTGGCTGTCCTTTTGCCCGTCCGGTTCCTCCAGGCCCGCCCGCGCGTTGGTCAGAAGCCGGTCGAGGTCGAGCTCGACGACGATGCTGTTCCAGGTGGAGTCGTAGACCTCCTCGCTGTAGAGCAACCCGTCCGCGACGCCTCCGGTCCACCGGTCGCCGGCGTTATGCGTGACCTTGCGGCTCGGGCCGTCCTCGGCGGCGAGCGTGTCGAGGACCGTCAGCGCACCGCGGTGGGTCGTCGACCCGAACAGGTCCCGCACCAGGCTCGGATCCTGCGCGAGCTGCTCGTGGACGCCGGCGCCCGACCAGTCCGCCACCGTGCTCGGGTCCTTCTTCGCCAGCAGGATGGTGCGGGCGATCCGCGTCGCCCGGGTCCTCAGCGCGCCGCGGACGGAGCTTCCGGGCAGCACGATCGGGTCAGACTCCTCTGGGCCGGCGCGCAGGGGGCGGGCCGGCTTCGTCTCCTCAGAGTCCGCGCCCTCCGCCTCTCCCGGCGATCCGTCTGCGGCCCCGGCGTCGGCTCCTTCCTGGGAGCCGTCATCCTGGGGCTCGGCCACGAGGATCCCGGTGGGGCTGTCCCAGGTGATCTCGATCCGCATCCGGCCGCCGCCCCCGCAGTCCACGGGGGCGACGTCGACCGAGCGGCCGCCGGCGCCGGAGAGCCACTCCTCCAGTCCCGTCCGGCTGCCCGGCTCCGCCTTGGTGAGGGTCCAGGCCTTCTCGGAGTCGCTGAGCGCTACTCTCCCCCACCCGGCGTTCTGCCGGCCGCCGAAGGCGACCCTGCCGTCCTTGATGAGCCCGATGATGAGCGCGAAGAGCTTCTCGACCTGCTCCGGTCCGGGCGGGGCGACATCGCCCTGAGGCACCTCGACGTCGTCGCGCAGCCCGGCCTCCGCGGTAATGGTCAGGGCGAGCTCCTTGCCGCGGGGTAGGTACTCGTGCTCGAACAGCGCGGTATCGCCGGCTGAGCCCCAGTACCGGTCGATGGCGTTGCCCATCCGGGTCGGGAGCACAATCTTGTGCTCCTCATTCCCCTCATAGCCCTCGGTGGGCAGCTCGACCGTGTGCACGGTGATCGCCGAGGCCCGCAGCGGCGCCGCCGAACCGGCCCCTCGGGTTCCGTCATCGCCCCACAGCTGCTGCAGCTCGCGCTCCGTCGGTCCGACGGCGCCGCCGTGCTCCTCACGGAATCGCTGGCAAGCGGCTCGCAGGGCACCCTTGACGGAGCGCCCGGTAAGGACCGGACGGCCATGGCCGTCGCGCGCGAATCGCCGGGCGACGGTGGTCCTATCCTCTGGGTCGCGCCGGCGGTCGACCACCTCGTCGATGCCTCCCGAGTGGAGGGGCGCGTCCGTCACCAGGTGGACGGTGAGCTCATAGCGGGTCACGCTCATCGCTGAGCCTCCTTCGATGCCGCAGCACCATCAGCGGTCGGTGCGAGGTCCTCCCCGTGAAGGCTCCTCAGTGTGAACGTCTCCTTCTCCAGCAGGGGATGCCCGACGACGAACCGCCCGAAGCCCTGCGCCCGCAGCTCCCCGATGCCGACGGCCGCCAGGGCGGCCAGCTTCTCCGGGGCGGTGGTTCTCACCTTGAGGACCGAGCCGGCCTGGATGGCCATGCGGGTGGCCCGGGGCTGGTGGCTCGCCGCCGACCAGGAGTCCACGCGCCGGTGCCTGACCCCGGCGTTGAAGCGCGTCCCGTCCGCCTCGGCCAGCTCGATGGGGGCGCCGGCCCGCTCGAAAGCGGCGAGCAGGTCGGTCAGGCTCCCGCCCGGGCCGAGCCGGGCTGAGCGGGCCAGTACGTCGGAGGTGAACCAGATCGTCGTGTCCTCGGCGTCGACCACCTGGGGCGCCGGGCTCGGTGCGAAGGCCGAGAGGGTGCACTCGGTCTCCCCGAAGGTGCCGCTGAGGCGACGCGCCCCGAGGCGGGCCCGGTGCCCGGTGCCGGCGAGGGCCTCCAGCTGCTCACCGATCCGCTGGTACAGGCGGGTCGAGACCGTCACCGTTGCCTGGAGGCTCAGGCCCACCGGGAGCGCCCGCACCAGGTAGAGCTGACCGTCCCTGGCCGCCCCGGTGGCGGCGTCGTGCGCCGTGGACTGCCGCCCGATGAGCGCCGGAGTGCCCTTCGCGCCGGCGGTCGAGAAGACATATCCGTTGCGCAGCGGCTTGTGGACCTCGCCCTCGGGCTCCTCGGCGCGCATCCGGTTACAGACGCGCATCTCCTTCTCGCCCTCGCCCTCAGCCGTCTTGGGCTCCTGGCTCTCGGCTCCTTGGCCGACCTTGGGGGTAGAGAACACCAGCGGCATCGGCAGCCCGCGCTCCCCCTGATAGGAGACGACGCCGTCGGAGACAAGCAGCTCCCCGTTGACGACGGCGTCGCGGACCTCCCGGACGAGGGCCTCCGATGCGCCGGGGGCCTGGGCGACGGTGCGCGTGATGAGCCGGTGCACCCAAGGCAGCAGGACGGTGCCGCGCAGGAAGTCCAGGGAGCGGATCTCGTTGGACATGGGGACCTCGTAGGAGACCACCGGGGTTCGCAGGTCGATCGTCAGGGTCGCCTCGTGGAAGGTGCCGGCGGCGGTGGGTGCAGGGCTCGCCTTGAGGACCGGGGCCGCCGCAGTGGTCGCGTCCGCCGCGGGGACCCTCGGGGCGCCGCGCCCTTTCCACCTGCCCAGCTGCCTGCGGCACCAATCCTTGACGGCCCGGGTGTCGCCGGGCTCGTGGTCGGCGTGAATGAGGACGTCGCAGACGCCGTCGCCGGCCGCCCGGTTGGAGCCGATGGCGCGCACCAGCAGGCCGGCCAGGGCCAGGAGGAGCTCGGCGGCGTCGCGCTGCTCGTCGCTCCAGGTCAGGGGGCGTCCGTCCTTGTCGACGTCAGACAAGGTGACCTCGCCGCGCAGTCGGCAGGCGCCGGCGCGTTCGAAGATCCTCAGGAAGTCCTCGCGCGCCGTGCCGGTCCTCTCGTCGATGGACAGGGAGATGACCTCGTGGATGAGGTCGGTGGGGTCGTCCGGTGGGTCGATGAGCCTGGCGTCGGAGAAGGTGACGAGTCGCGGCGCCAGGTCGGAGCCGAACAGGGCGGAGGCGAAGGCGCGCCAGGAGCGGCCGGAGCCATCGTCGAGCGCCTGGGCCGCGAGGAGCGACTGCTCCCGCACGACGCCGGCGAGCACGGTTGCGCGCACGATCGGCAGGCCGCGCTCGTCCTTCTCGACGACGGAGTCCACGCCGCCGGCGACACCGGTTCCGGTGGTGACGCCCCAGTCGGAGTGGAAGGTGACCGACAGGGGGAAGGAGGTCGGGGATGAGGGGCTCATTCGGTGGCCTCCGATGCTGTGTTGAGTGCCTCCCCCAGGCTGGGGAAGAAGGAGGGCGGGAGGAGGTCGGAGAGCTCCAGGAGGTCGAACACGGCGCCCAGGCCGCCCAGCTCGGTGTCGATCCAGGTGCCGATCTCCTCGCGGGCCACCTTCCACTCGTTCCAGGCACTGACGAGCGACGGCGGGACCCAGTCCTCCTTCTTCTCAGACGCCTCGGAACCTGTAGTCTCACAGTCCCCGGCCTCAGCGGTCGGAGCGTCCGTCACGTCGTCGTCACGATGAGCGGCTCGTTCCCACACCGCCGCGGACAGCAGCCCGCGGATGCGCGCCGCCCGGGTGCGTGGGAACGGTTCGAGGTCGGTCTCGCTCCGGCTCTCGTCGGCGCTGCCGAGGGACACCCCCTTGAACCGGGCGACGCGCCGGCAGGTCGCCTCCCAGGGCGCGTGGCGAAGGCCATTCGTCGAGGAGTCGGCGGATGTGCTGTGCTCGCCGTCGCCGGAGCCTGCGGTTCTGGAGCCGTCGTCGCGGGTGCTCACGGCCGACGACGTCTCGTCGTTGAACAGGCGGAAGGGACGGGTGGTGAAGCTCTCGTAGCCGCGTATGGCCTCATCGGGGTCGAGGACCGTGGTGTCGAACAGGACGTGGTAGTCGAGTGTTGAGCACGGCGGGCACGCCGTCTTGCCGACTTTCTTGGCGCGCTCGACCAGTTTCTCGGCCAGCTCGTAGGCGATGTGGAAGGGGAAGTTGCGTTTGACGATGGCGACGCCGGCAGCGGCGGTCATGGGGCCGGTGTCCTGGCCCTTGGGCGGGGTGAGGTAGCGCAGGATCGGATCGCTGCGGGTGGCTTCCTCGTAGTAGCGGAGGTAGGCGGCGGCGAAGGGCAGGGCGTAGTCGCCGCTGGTGATGACGGTGACGTCGTCGCCACCGAGGATCACCGGGACGACCGGGATGACAGTGTGCCCCCGCCCGGCCCGGTCGTCATCATGTTCGGACAGCTCGTCGATTCGCGTCCATGCTGCGGCGAAGGCGTGCTCGACTGCGTTTTGCAGGCGCTCGTTGACCGCCCGAAGGAAGCGCCGCAACGCGTCGGGGTCGTCGCGGTCGCAGCCGACCTCGGCTTTGAACACGCCTGGGGCGACGCGGTCCATCGAGGACTCGAGATCCTTCATGATGCCGCCGACGCCGTTGCCGTCGATGTGGATGACAGCGACCTTGGACAGGAAGGTGTAGTCGCCGGAGTCGGTGTCCGGGCTGGCGGTGCTGCTGGCATCCAGGTCGGACTGGATGGCGCGCTCAAGCGGACGGAGCTCCTCTGCTCCCCGCGAGATACTCTCCTCAGGCTCAGGCCTGCCCTCATCACCCACCGGCTCGATGCCCTCAACGAAAACCTGGTGGAGCTTCTTGGCCAGCATCGTCGGGTCCCGGATGAGGAGCGCCTGCTTGTCTGAGAGGTCCGGGTTGCGATTGACCCCCGTGTCCAGAAGATCGAGCCGTGCCCGGTACGCCTGGTAGCGCCGGACACGCGAGGCCAGCGACAGCGCATCCTGGCGATCGTCCTTGGCCTCGTCCCGGGTGGCCAGCGGCGGGGAGGCGGGCAGGGAGGAGTCCTTGGCGCGGGCGAGGAAGGGCAGCTGGGAGAAGCGCGCCTCGGCGGGCGGGCGTTGGAGGGCGTAGCGGGCTGCTTCCGCGTGGATCTCCTTGAGTGCGCTCTCGGTAACGTAGGCGGTCTCAGAGTCTTGCGGGTTCGACGGCGCGGGCAGAGGGATGAAGGCCCCGGAGACGTCCATGCCGGGCGCCTTGGCGAGAGCCTTGCGCGTCACGGCGCCGATGACGTCCTTGGCCTGTTGGGCTGAATCCACCAGGAAGATGACCTTGCCGGAGGACGTGGAGACCCACTGGGACTCGTGTGGTTCTCGGCCGTCGGGCAGTCCGCGAGCCGCGCACCAGGCTGCGGCCGCGCCCTTAGCGAGAAGCTCCTGCGCAGTCCATTGCTCGAGCTTGGTCAGCAGGGAGGACGCTCCGACGCTGTCCCGCAGCCGCGGCGAGGAGAAGATGAAGCGCTGATTCCCGTTGGTTTCAAGCATGACAAGGTGCATCGTCAACTCCGTTCGGACGGTGGCGCGGCTCTGCGTCCCGGAACAGTCTTACCAGACACCCGGTTGGCGTAGCGAGTGTTTGACCGGAAAAAAAGACGTCCTTGACAAAAATCGCCATTCGGGTCTACATTTAGCATCTTTCCCTGCTGACCCAACGACACATGCCAGCACCCAACCTCGTAGAAACTCTGCGCGCCCGCCGCCGGTGTGGCACTGTTACGGGGTAGGCGACCGCCTCTCGACCAGCCCGCCGCATAGGCGGCCAGGCAGCGGCAGACCATGCCGACGCGAGCCTCATTTCCAGCGCCTCAAGGGCGCACCTGCGCCATTCAAAGGAGAAGAGTCAATCATGCTGCTTGTTCACATCGCAGGCCATGCCGACCTCGGCGCACCATCTCCCTTTGAAGACCCGGACAAGATCGGCCGCTCAAGGGTGGAAGAACTCGAGAAGTGCACAACGCCCTCTGAGGTTACACAACGCCTCTTCGACTTCTCTTTCTCTCAGGCTTCGAGTCGCGAAAGCGCAGACACTGCACATTCTCCCCACTCGGGAAGCGCCTTGCGAAAAGAACTCAAAGCAGTTTCTCAGATCTCGGCAGCTACGAGCACCGATGAAACCACCGAGGTGCTCATCATCGGGGTAAAAGGCGGAAACACACCGACCGACGGGCTCGCACGCACGCTCGTCCGTGCGTTGAGAATCGCATCCTCTGAAGCGGCCGATCTCGCCGGGACAAGCGAGATCATCATCCACGACGCCTGCATCCTGCCGAGCCTGGCGGTGAGCCGCGAGAGCATCGAGCTGTTGGAGCGGAGGATCGGCGCGCACGACGGGCACGTCCTACTAGCCATGGCGGGAGGGGCTGCCGCAGTTCTCGCCGAGGCAGCCGGAGTCGCCGCAGCCACCCATCAGGACGAGTGGTCACTCATGCTCGTCGACCGCGTCGAGGAAGGATCGGGCGGCCAGGATCTCCCTCTGATCCTGATGTCGGTGGACGCCGATCCGCTACGGGGCTGGCTCATGGGGCTCGGGCTGCCGACGGTTCTGGACGATATCTATGAACAATCCGGTCACATCGACGCGGAGGTGAAGAAGGCCGCAGACGCGGTTCGTCGGGTCATGGGCGAGCTGGATGCGGAGCCATCATCCGAGGACTTCGCGCAGGTTCTTCAAGCAGATGTCGCCCGGGGCGATCTTGCCGCCGGAATGACCCTGAGGGCTTGGATACTTGCTCAGTACAAGTACCTTCGGGACACCCACAACTACACAAACGACTCCTGTAAACAATCCGACAAGCAGCTAAAACAAGAACTCGGCAGAGTCATTGGGCGCCTCAAGGAGAGCGCGAAGGTCCACCCACCGGAGGAGCCGGAATCCTGGTTGGAAGCTCAAGGTGATCTGAACGACTTAGGAAAGTATGCGACGCACAACCTTGAGTCACCATTGAGGAACCTCACCTCCAACAATCTCCAGGAGAGGATAGAGCAAGCAGTCGGAAAGCCTCCGGAATGGTTGTCAGTGCCGTCCGGCGACGTATGCCTGCTGACCGCCCAGGGAAAATTGTCCCACAACCACCCCCTCCCCTCCGGCACCGACGAACCTACCGGAAGAGAACGAAAACCCATTATCACCTCCCTTCTCACGTCGGAACCAAGTGATTCGGTACGGCAAGCATGTGCCGTTCACGGGCCCCTCACACTGAGTCCCTTCATTGCGTGCTCCAGCTCGAGCATCAGCGAGGGTCGACGAGTAGTGGAGGAGGTAAAGCGCGGAGGGCTCCCGGCCTCATACTCACCTTGGACTCTGGACGAGACCTCCATCAAAGTCCACAACTACGGAGAGTCGGTCACTCAACCCGGAGTCTCTTCAGGAACCATATCTTCAACAATGGAGGAACTGAGCAGGGCCGCAGAGCACTGGCTTGAGGAACGCACAGCCCGGCCTCGTGCCATTGTCGTGACAGTCCTGGGAGAGAAGGCGGCCGCCATCAGTTTGCTCCATGCGGCACAGACCTTCGGAGCGAAGCGCGGAGTTCCCGTATTCCTCTTGTCAACGGTGAACAGCAAGGATACTGAGACAGGTGAGTCTAAAGAATCTGTTCAGTTTCACCAGCTAGGCCTCGACCGTGACGTTCGCCAGACACTCCTGAAAGCAACCACATACTGTCTTGACCGCTTCGATCTACTAACTGCCAGTAGGCTTCTCACCTTGGGCGATCCAGCAATGGAAGCACTTTCGCATGAAGCCATAGATCTTGCAAGGCAGTTAAGCGAAGCAGTGAGAGCGCAGGCCCTCGACGACTTCACCCGTGTCATCCTGGGAACGATGGGTGCGGCAGCGAGCCTGATGGATAAGATTCCTCACGACGCACAGGTACGCCTGGCCGCTATCGTTGCCGAGTTGATTCGTCCACCTTCAGGGCGATTTAAGGGCCCCGACTTCAAAGAACCAGTCATACTGTCTAGATCGGGCCGCGGCGATACCAGGCGCACTTCACACACTGGTGATCTCGATCGCGAGAACGCCAGCATTCTCCTCAGCCTTTTGAATAGCACACGAAACAAGCTCCCGGTAGCCCACGGGCGCAAGGCGCTCACAGAGGCAGTCAGAGGCACCATAAGCGAATACAAGCAGAGGGACTCATATACGTATGCAGATCTATTGCGTTGCACTATTTCCGCAGTTGAACGGGAGCACGGAGTTCATCCCAGTGACTGGGGAGCAAGACTCCAGTCGCTGCGAGACCAGGTGGAGGCGCTGGGGAAGACCGGCTACGGGGAGAAGCCGTGACCGGCACCGGCTCACAGCGAGGTTGCGCCCCGCCGCCGCAGCGCCTCGTCAATCTCACGCCGCATGACGTCGTCCTCGACCTCGTTGCGGGGAAGCAGCTGCGCATCCCCGCATCCGGGGTGGTTCCGCGTCTCGTTCTGTCCGAGGGCCGGCTGGAGACGCTTCACGTCGTCGATCCCTCGCGCCCCAAGGATTCACCGACGCAGTACCCCTCGTTGTGGGCACGGTGCTTCACGGCGTCGATCCTCCTCTGCCCGTTCCCCGCCCGGGCACGGTGTACATCACGAGCCGTACACTTGCCGAGTACTTCGCCGAGCGGGCTGATCTTGTCTGGCCCGACGACCTCGTCCGCGACGCGCAGGGGCGTGTCATCGCGGCACGTCGGCTCGCCTCCCACGGGGAGGCTCCTCACACCACCTCGAGTCGAGTCGGAGGCCGGCCCAGTGAGTCAGATTGATGAGCGCACGCCGACGGATCTCATAGAGATAGATGCCGAGGATGACAGCACCTTGCGCGTCATCGTCGTCGTACCGTGGGAGCTGCCCGGACAGTGGGAGCAGTGGCAACCTCTCTTCGCCTCAGGTCCGGTGCCGGTCACCGGAGGAGTGGGCCGGACCGTTTTCGACGGGGCATCTCGACGGTTGCGCGAGCCGGTGAGAAAACGGATGCTTTCCGCTGAGTACCGCAGCCACTACGTCTACGCGGAGCTCTCACCCGTATTCGTCAGCGAGAAGAACCGGACCAGCCACGGCACCGCGCCTTTCCGGGCCTTCGCGTGGGACGTTCTCAGAGTCGAGACCTTGAGCGGCCCCTCCGGCTCCTCCGCAGGCTCCTGCGACAGCCTCCCAGCCCGGGAGACGGTAACGAAGGTGCTCATCGCTATGCACCTGGTTCTCCGTGACCCGTCGAGCCCTCAGGCGTTCTCCTGGGTCCGTAACCTCACTCAGGAGCCGAAGGGAAGGAAGGAACTCGTCTATGAGGTGAGTCGAGTCCTCTCCCTTTTGTCCCGACACGGCCTGGACGAGGTCGGCCACGGCTTCGGCGCCACTGACGTGAACGGTCATGAGGATGTCGACCCCTACACGATCACCTACGTGCCGTACGACGTCGTCGCCTCGGAGCGGGGAGAGGGCTTCGAGCTGGACGACTCTGACGTGCGTACCGAGCAGGAAAGGACTGCGGGCGAGCAATACCGGGGGCTCAGGCAGTCCGTCACGGATTCCGGATCGGGCATGACGAGGGAACGCATCATCGTCAGTTCGTGGCGGTGGGGGCATCTTCCTCGGCGCACCGACGAGACCTTCCAGGATGGGCTCTTCGAGCAGCGTGCTCAGCAGCTCCACCGGCTGTCGCAGACTTGGGTGGCCTACGCGGGATCCCATGGGTGCTCCTTCTGTCAGGTTCAGCAGGGAGGGTTCTTCCCGTTGGCCCAGGTTGAGGGGCGTTTTATCGAGGCGATTCTGCTCATGCTGCTTCAGCGATACCGAGCGTCCTCGCTCATGGCTCGTCTGGCCGATGTGCAGCCGCGTGCCGCGGATGAGGTGGATCGTGTCATCGAGCTCGACTCGGAGGCGGTCGGGTTCGTCGTCTCCGAGCAGTGGACCATGATGACCGACGCCGACAGGCAGCTCGACGCCTTCCTGACCTACCTGCTGGACACTTACCGGATTCCTCTACTGGTTGAGGAGGCCAGGGATCAGGCGCACAGGCTCCGTGAGAACGTGCTGATGCGTATCGGCCGCGCCGACCAGAAGGCCGAGGAGGAGCGCGCCCGCTCCACGCGGGTCATGGAGATCGCCTTGGCGGTTCTGACCTTCATCGGCCTGCCCCTGAGCGTGTTCCTGGAGATCTGGTCCAACTGGGAGGCCGCCAAGGGTATCGCGGTCCGCCACCAGCACATCGTCGGTTGGGACGCAGGATGGGGCTGGATTCTTGGCTTCGGCCTTTTCGGGTCACTCCTCATCGGCGGTGGGATCTGGCTGCTCGTCGACAAGGTCGGCGGCCGGGTGGCTCGGCGTGGGAAACGCTCCTGACGCCGAGTCCAGGGACCGGTTTCACCTCCACCACACCAGAATGTGCCCGCAGTCACAGGCGGGAACGTCGACCTTTTGGCTTGACGTCGTCGGAAGTTGGTGGCTGAAGGTGCTCCAGGTGCCATCGGTGGCGCTTGGCGTCAGGACGCCGAAAGGTGGTTAAATAGGGGCGCTGCCGTCCGGCCCCGCGGGGTGTCTGCGGAGCCGGTGGCGCTCCAGCCCCTGGAAGTGGCGCAACGACGCCACTCCCAGAAGCAGGGGGCAGAAAGCACCCAGCACCAGAAGGTGCATTAAGACAATGAAGACCTCAAGAGGGATGAACTCCGCGTGACGCGTCAGAAAGCACCCAGCACCAGAAGGTGCATTAAGACATTTCGTACAGGAGGTCACGAGCCAGGTCGGTCTCCTGTCAGAAAGCACCCAGCACCAGAAGGTGCATTAAGACGCGTCCTCCTGTATAGGGTTGGGTTCATCACCCACGTCAGAAAGCACCCAGCACCAGAAGGTGCATTAAGACTTTATTGAGCCCCTGTCTCGTAGTAGCAGAACGATACTGTCAGAAAGCACCCAGCACCAGAAGGTGCATTAAAACTTATCTTCGTCATGCGGCGTACCATATGACCTAGTCAGAAAGCACCCAGCACCAGAAGGTGCATTAAGATGGCACCGCCACGTACTCACTCGGACACGCCCCCGCTGTCAGAAAGCACCCAGCACCAGAAGGTGCATTAAGACTCGACGTCAGCCACCCCGTCCACGAACTCAACCCGTGGTCAGAAAGCACCCAGCACCAGAAGCGCCTATTTACGGGGCTTGCCGTGCGGTGGCTGCCAACAGCGCCGGAAAACGGCCAGTCCGACCGCCAATCCCTTGAACAGGCCATCCGAGCCACCCCGAACCACCCCACCACCACGGGCGCCGTCCTCCTCGACGGCAACCAAGGCCTCCACCCCAAGTGGATTCTTGGCAGGTGAGCTCGCAGGATTCCAGCAAGCATCACACGACCGAAACGCCTATACCGCAGGGATCGGCCAAGCGGACGCACACAAAAGCAGGCGGCCCCGAGAAACTCGGCAGCCGCCCACTCACGCCCATTCGTCACCCGCCCACGAGCGGGCAGGCAGTCAGGCGATCAGCGGCCGGGCCGAGAACAGCCCAGCCAAGCCGCCCCGCGCACCGCCCCCGCTTCAGGAGCGGCGCAGGCGCAGGACGATGAGGCCGGCAGACAGCAGAATCGCGGCCACGGACAGCACACCGATCGCCACACCCGTCACCGGCAACCACCGCTCCCGAACACTCTGGGCCGAAGGCCGCTCAGCGGCGCTCGTGCGCCCCTTCGCGTCCTGGCTGCTGCCAGCACCCACCACGACTTCGTTGTGGTCGCTGCTCCCAGCCCCGCTCGAGGACTGCGAGCCGGCGCTCGCGCCGTCCGGTACGGAGCCGCCGTTGGAGGACGGGCCCCCCGCAGCCGGGCCCTGCTGAGGCTTCGCTTGGGACGAGGCCGACGCCGAGGCCTCCGGGGCCGGCGTCGCAGTACTCCCGCCGCCGGCACCCGCACCGCCGCCAGCGCCGGCGCGCTGCTGATCCGCCGGCGCGGGCGCGCCACCAGCGGGGGCGGACCACTGCGGGCGCGCCACCAGAGCCACTTCGGCCATCGTCTGCGCATCCAGGGTCTGCGCCTGAGCGGTCCCCGTCGAGGCCCGCACCACCTGGTTGTTACCGACGTAAATGCCGACGTCGTAGACATTCCCGAACACCGTGGACTGGGCGGGAGCCGAGCCGGACTCGCCCTGCCCCCCGGGCAAGGGGTTGGAGAAGAAGACAATGTCTCCGGGGCTGATCGAGCCGTCCGTGTTCAGCCACAGGCGCCCCTGGGAGTGGAACCAGCCGGCCAGGTCGTCCGGCTTCCAGCTCCCGGAGAGGTCCTGGCCGACGTCGGCCCGGTAGCCGACTTGAGTGTTCTGGTCCGCCGCATACGTGGTGTGCGAGTAGTCCCAGCCGGAGAGGACCATGCCCACCAGCGCCGAGGAGGTGATCGCGTACGGGGCGGAGCCGCTGGCACGCACATTCGCGCCCGACAGCGGCGTAGGACGCGACGCGTCCGACACCAGGGACCCGCCGGCGTTGACGAAGGACTGGGTCCGGGCCACGACGTCGTTGGCGGCGGTACCGTCCGCGCCAACGGCCGGGCCGGCTGGGAACCCCTGCGGCACGGCCCACTGACCATCGGCCAGCATGACCGAGACGGCACCCAGCGCGCCCTCGGGACTCGTGCTCTGCACGTCGTAGGTCAGGCCACCGCCGTCGCCGGGCGCCTCGTCACCGAGGGTGGTCAGGGTGCCGGAAGCCCCACTGGCCTGCGCCATCTCAGCGACCGTATTAAATGTGCCGCCGGAGGTCGGCTCGGCCGCCACCGGAGCCATCACGGGGAAGCTCAGCGAGGACGACAGCACCACCGCGCCGGCGAGGCCGACCAGCCTCGGGGCGCGTCGACGCACAGTCTTCTTCACTGTTACCAACAGTCCTTCCACGTCACCCGCCGGAAGAGGGCATCCACCGGCGACCTACACTTGTTATCTTAACGTAACGTACGCGACTCCGACCACCTTGAAAAGGGGGAAGATCGCAGTTCCGGGGCCCCTTGACCACCGTCTGACGACGGCGCCCAGGCGCCACATCCCGTTATTTTTCCGTCTGACCCCCAGGTTGCGTCAAGGTTGACCTGGGTCAGTCAGCCCCCGTAGACCTCAGGGCGCAGAGTACCGATGAACGGCAGGTTGCGGTACCGCTCGGCGTAGTCCAGCCCGTAGCCGACGACGAACTCCGTAGGAATATCGAAGCCGACGTACTTGACGTCCACCTCGACCTTGGCGGCGTCGGGCTTGCGCAGCAGCGTGGCGATCTCCACCGAGGCCGCACCGCGCGAGGACAGGTTGCCCACCAGCCAGGACAGGGTCAGGCCGGAGTCGATGACGTCCTCAACGATGAGGATGTGCCGGTCGGTGACGTCGGTGTCCAGGTCCTTGAGAATGCGCACGACGCCGGAGGACTTGGTGCCCGAGCCGTAGGAGGACACCGCCATCCAGTCCATCGGGGCGCTCATGTGCAGCCGGCGCGACAGGTCCGCCATGACGTAGACGGCCCCCTTGAGCACGCCGACGAGCAGAGGGTCACGGCCCGCGTAGTCCGCGTCGATCTGCGCGGCCATCTCATCGAGGCGCTGCCCGATCTGCTCCTCGGTGATGAGAACCTGCTGAAGGTCCGATCCCATGTCCGTGGCGTCCATACGCCCTGCCTTCCTCATGTGTCGTCATGGCTGCGCGGGCCCACCGGGGCCGGGGAGGCCACCGGTCCGCGCCGACGCCATAAGCCTGCCACAACGGGCCCCGGCCTGGCACTTCAGCTGACGCGACGTACCCACACGTCGGGGCGGGCGAGCTCAGCCGGCGTGGGCAGCAGCTCGGGATCGGCCCACACGGCGTTGAGCCCCTCGTGCCCGATACGGGTCACGACACTGCGCACGAAGGCTGCGCCGTCGGCGTACTGGGCCTCCTTGGCCTCCAGGCCCATGAGCCGGTGCAGTAGGAGCGAACCCAATCCGGGCCCGGGGCCGATGCCGCCGTCGGCCGCGCGGCTGCGCGAGAGCACGGCCCGGAGCCGGTGGACCGAGGGCATCCGGTTGGGGTGCACGTCATCGAGGACCACCTCGGCGTGCCCCTCCAGGAAGGTGAGCGCGGCCGCCAGGGAGGCGACCTCGGCGCGGTCCGTGACGTTCATCAGACCCTCGAGCACCCGCCCTCGGCCGGCGCGCGCCGCAAGACGCACCGCCCAGCCTCGCCGCGGCCGCCTCCCCCGCTCCTGCCGGCTCCCGCCGCCGGCGCTTCGGGCACCGTTGGCACTGCCGTATGCGGCCTCGACGACGGCGCCGATCACCATGCGCATGGAGTCCGACAGGTAGGGGCCGAGCCAGGGCGCGGCGGCCAGCTGGACGGCGTGGGTCATCTCGTGCAGGCAGACCCAGGCGGGCAGGTCGAGCATGTCCAGGTCCATCTGGCGGCGCACCGCCAGCACGTTGGGGGCCACGAGCAGCAGGTGCGGCGACGCCGCCCCATCCCAGCCTTCACCTGTTGTCACGTCACGGGCCGGCGCGGTCCCGGACGTCACGACGTCGTCGCCCTCGCCGCCCCCCTCGCCGGAGGGGTGAGCCGGGCCGGTGCTACCGCCCCCGTGACCGCGGGCCCCGCTCGGGGCCGCGGGCACCACCTGTCCCAGGAGCCGGGTGGCCAGCAGGCTCATCGCCCCGGCGACCTCGGCGGCCCCGACGAGCTGGATCGCCTCCGAGGCCGGCGGGGCGGGCACCTGCTCCATGAGGCCGCGCAGTGCCCGACTGGAGGCGCGCACGAGCCCGGCCCGGTCGACGACGCTGACCCGCGTGGTCTCGGCGACCTGCTGGGCCGCTCGGTTCAGGCCGGTGATCCTGGCGACCCAGGCCGGTGCCTCCTGGGCGGAGCGGCGCAGGACCGCCACCGAGCTGGCGCGCGCCGAGCGCGAGGCGCTGGGGCCCGCCGGGATGAGCGCGGTCAGGCGCTCCACCGTCCGCCAGTCGACGAGTCCCGCCGCTGTGCCCTGGGTCGTCACCGTGACACCTTTCTCGCCGAGTTCACCGGGCTGTCTGAGCCCCTGCCTGTCGCCGCTGCGCTGAACACGCCGCCGCGCCCCTTACGAGCATCCGCACGAGGCCAGGGGCGCCACGAAGTGGTTGTCGATCGCGGCTGCGGCTGCGGGTGCCCCGCCGCCGTTGGTGGGGAAGCCGTTGGTCATGACCGCGAAGGCCAGCTGGCGCCCGTCGGCGGTGGTGACGACCCCAGCCAGGGAGGCGGTCTGCTCCAGCGAGCCGGTCTTGGCGCGCACCGTCCCGGCCGCAGCGGTGTCGTGCAGACGCTTGCCCAGGGTGCCGTCCAGGGCGGCGACGGGCAGGTCGGCGATGAGGGTGCGTCCGGCCGAGCCGCCCTCGCCTCCGGCGGCCTTGGTCATGATCTGGGTCAGGAGCCTGGCGGGGACCTTGTTGCCCTTGGCCAGCCCGGAGGAGTCCAGGAGCGTCACCCCGGAGGTGTCGAAGCCGTCCTTGCTCAGCTGGGCGAGCACGGCCTTGGAGGCCCCGGCGAAGTCGGTGGTCTCCTTGGCATGCGCGGCCACGAGCCGCCCCTCGACCTCGGTCATCGTGTTGTCAGAGGTCTTGAGCGACACGGCGAGGATGTCGGACAGCGGGGCGGAGGAGACCGAGGCCACCTCCCGGGCGCTGCCGGAGGCTGCGGCGCGCGTCGGCTCGCCGTCGACCGTGATACCGGCCTCACTCAGGTGCTTGGCGAAGGCCTGGGCGGCCTCCATGGCCGGGTCCTCCGGATAGCCCTGGTTCTGGGTGGCCGAGACATCCACCATGATCGGCTGGATCTTGGCCACGTACTGCTCGTTGCCGGCCTCCCACTTCTCGTTCCACTGAGGGCCGGTGAACAGGGTGTCGTCCAGTCTCAGGGAGACCGACGTCGTCCCCTGGGACTTGAGCTTCTCGGCGGTGGCGCGGGCGAGGTCGCCCAGGCCCGCGTGGCCGGCCGTGGCGCTCGGGTTGCCCTCGTTCTCGGCCAGCAACACGTCGCCGCCGCCCACGAGGGTGAGGGTCTGCCCCTCCAGGACGGCCTTGGTCTGGAGGGTGTGGCCCGGGCCCATGGAGGACAGGGCGGCCCAGGCGGTGAGCACCTTGTTGGTGGAGGCCGGCGTCACCCCGGAGGCGGCCGAGCGGTCCAGCAGCTCCTCGCCGGTGGCGACGTCGACGACGGAGGCCGTCACGTTCCCCCCGGTCAGGGCGGCGTCGGAGACCACTCCCTGGATGTAGCCGTTCAGGGCATTCTTGGAGGGCGTAGGAGCCCCCTGGTCCAGGCCGGAGGGGGCGGCGGTCTTGGCGCTGGGGGCGGCCGGCGTCGGGAAGGGCCGGGGGGCGACGTCGGCGTAGGCGACCGTCACCGGGCCGGGCAGCAGGTCGAGAGCATCGCCCAGGCTGTAGTAGCCGCTGAACACCAGCAGGCTCGCCGCCGTCAGGGCAGCGGTCTGGACCTTGCGCATACGTCCTCCGGACTGGGTTGTGGACAGGCTGGGATGGCCTGTATATCAAGTAGGTGGGGCGCCCAGGAGGTTACTGCCACCCGTGCACCGACGTGCAGAGTACGCGTTTACCGACCTCAGGCGCTGTCGTGCGCCACACTAGTGCCATCAATACCCGCCCCGCCGGATCGACGCCGACCACCAGGCGCCGCTCCAGCGCCCAACGAGCTGAAGACACGAGCGAAGGAGGCTCCCCGTGGAGTTCGACGTCACGATTGAGATCCCCAAGGGCAACCGCAACAAGTACGAGATCGATCACGAGACCGGTCGAATCCGCCTGGACCGCATGCTCTTCACCTCGACGCGCTACCCCGACGACTACGGCTACATCGACGGGACCCTCGGCGAGGACGGCGACCCCCTGGACGCGCTGGTCCTGCTGGAGGAGCCGACCTTCCCCGGCTGCGTCATCCGCTGCCGCGCACTGGGCATGTTCCGTATGCGCGACGAGAAGGGCGGCGACGACAAGGTCCTGTGCGTGCCCAGCGCCGACCAGCGCGCCTCCTGGCGTACCGACATCGAGGACGTCTCGGAGTTCCACCGCCTGGAGATCCAGCACTTCTTCGAGGTCTACAAGGACCTCGAGC
>ERZ772971.433-NODE-433-length-26603-cov-4.895397_pt1 | contig 26603 bp, 29 predicted proteins | sample MGYA00511943_ERZ772971 | MGnify/ENA primary metagenome ERZ772971 (study PRJEB29015, sample SAMEA2737929) | human oral metagenome | biome: human oral; feature: human-associated habitat; material: dental | place: China | collected 2144 ... | reverse complement strand
CGTGAGTATGACAAGGAGATGTATAAGTGGCAGCATCTGGTTGAAAATTTCTTCTATAAATTGAAAGAATTCAAGAAGGTTGCCATGCGGGCGGAAAAGACGGATACATCCTTTTCCGCCAACATTTATCTAGCCGCCATTATTATCGCCTTGCAATAATGTCAACAGACCCTAGACAAATTAACTATTATAAAGTTCTCTCCTGCAAGCAAGAGAGAACTATTTCAAATTAATAGAAATAGTTACAAATAAAGTATAATAACTCACATCTGCATATATATATTCATTGAAAACAAACTAGGAACTATTTTGACCAACATTCTAATGAAGTTTCGTCGCGACCACCACTTGGAAGTGTTGCAGTTTTTGATGCCATCTTTGTACCACTTTGGTTATAGAAAAAATAGGCACAATCCTTGTCTCTCTGCGCCTGCTTACCAAAAGCTTGCGCTTGCAAGGTGTATCCTGTTGGAGTAATAGTGTTTGGCACAAAACTAATTTCATAACGTTTATTAGTATTGCTAGGAATATTCGCAAACCCCCAACTGCTTATGGTTGCATTACTAAGCGTGTCTCCATTTGCCAATTTACTATAATCACGAGTTACTCGATAATTCTGATCAATTTGTTGGGCAACCGCTTGCAAGGCATTGCGCGCTTCTACGCGCTGAGCTCGAACGACATATCGTGTATAGTTAGGTATCGCAATAGCCACAATTATTGCCATTATTGTAATGACAATCAGCAATTCTAGCAAAGTAAACCCTTTATTCGTTTTCATTACATTAAGCTCCTCTTCCTCTTAAACGTCCACCTGATGAAATATTTACTCTTAACTCGTGGTTTCTCAGCTTTACTGTTAAAGAACCGCCCGCACTAAGATTACTAGGACGACCATTACCTAAGAACTTCAATTGTCCTAAGGTTCCTCCATCTAGAATAACACTAACCCTGCTATCCGGTAGTGGGCTATCCTGCAATATCTCTGGCGCCTGTCCTGCAACTTCATGTAAGACAAGCCAGCCATTACTAAAATCGTTACTGCCACTACATTGTTTCCCATCAATATCAGATGCACAAAAAATTACACCATCCTTTAACCGCAAGGCTTCACTCTGCGCAAAATAGAAAGAACTTTTCCAATCATTAAGCACGGAACGTACCTTGTGCCGTTCCATCATGGATCTATAGTTTGGCGCAGCCAAGCCTACTAGTATTGCCAAAATCGCTATTGTTACTAAGAGCTCAAGCATAGTAAATCCCCACGAAGCTCGACATTTACCTCTATTTCTTCTCAGCATAGTCATCTCCTTTAGCCATTTAACAGGTAAATTGCCTGCATAACCGCATTCGTTGTCTTGACATTACTACCACCGCTACCATTACCAAAGCCGACGGCAGTAATACGAAAAACAACGATATCCCCACTTTTGAGTTGTGCCCCAGAAGCGATATCAGGAAACTCCATGGCATTAATTTCCTTAGCGAGGAAACGCTCGATGATATAACGTGGTTTTAGTCCTGATGTTGTCGAGCATTCCTTGCATTCTATAGAAGGGAGTATCGCATCAGCAGTGGAATTCAGTTGTTTTCCCGCCACTTTTACTTGGTTAGAGTTTATCGACCAGTCTACACATATCCAAAACGGACGACACGTTTTATCATATTTTTGGGAAAGGACATATTGCTGCGTATAAACGCCATTATTCAAAATTCCTGATTTCCCCACCTTACCAAAAGCAACTTCAAGTGCTTTATTTTCCTTACTCCAAAAGGTATTTGCCCACTCTGCCTGATTCTGTTCATCACAATATTTTTCTTTTGTCTTCCCTGGAGCTAGTGTAATAGAGCCATCTTCTAGACAAAGTTTACGTCCTTGTTCAAGAATAAATCGTTCTGCCGCTCGTAATGCGGTATCAGCAGATTGCCGCGCTGTTAGCATTTCGAAATCCACTCCAGCCTTTCGTTCTTCTAAACGAGAACTCGTCATAGCAAAACGAATTATTCCTAATAAAATTAACAAGAAGACAAGGCAACTGAGTAACACAACGCCCTGTTCCCGCTTACTCACACAAATATTTTTTTTCATTTCAACCATCCTCAATATTCCCATTACGGGATGTATAAACTATTAGGCATGCTAATTACTTGTACATACCGTTTATAAAGACGAGAATCTCCTTCCGTTCTTGCTTTATCTGCAGAAAATGGAGCTTCTGCAGTGATTGCATTAACGCCTGCCTGACGTGCACAGGTAGGTACGCTAGGCTGTACCTTAGCAAAGGATGCTTCCTTAGTACCATCCATGGGTTCAACTGCAACAATTAAACATACTTCTACACCTACCACACTTGCCCATTTTAAGTCTTCTTCTTCTACTTTTGATGCTGGAAGATATTTTAAAACTTCTCGTCCACTGGTAGATTCACTCATATTTACGGTTTCTCCAGCCGGCGTATTGTTGGCGGGAGTTATCAGATAACGGAAAGTCATTTCCTCGACACCTTCAACAATAGCCTGCCAAGAACCACTTGCTACCCCCTCAGAGTTAGTAGCACTGCTACTACAACCAAGACTACCTATACCTTTATCTACACGCACACTGTAACGATTGACAATAAGTCCCCTTGAGTCCCCCACATCTCTTCCAATGCAATCTTTACCTGCACCACTAAAGCTATCTCCTTCTTGTTTTTTAGATGTTAAAGAAGGAGAAGGTGCTTTTTTATTTTTATCCCTAATATTCTGTTTATCAAGATTATCAGGAGCAACTGTTTGATAACCCATTTGTATAGATTGTCGTACTTGAAGTGTGGTATCACGACAAGTTGCCAATTCTGTGAGAGATGGTCGTGGTGGATCCCTAAATTCGCCATTACAGCCTAGCAGTGGCACCACTTGACCATTAGTAAATTTTCCTAGTGTTGTTGCCTCCTTAAGATTGCCTGTCAAATTATCTTTTTGCCTCGCATAAATAGCAAGTACATGTGGATCCTCCAGATCAAAAGCACTTTTTGCTGCAGATGCACTAGAAAATGGATCAAGATATCCTGCCTCGTGTAAATCATAATTCAGCCTTTCCATTACCTGACGGGCTACCTCATCCAGATTTTCTGAAGTAGAACGTCGCTTTGAAGATTCATTAGCAGTAATAAAAAGAGTTGTTAATGCCATCAATAACAACACTCCTAGTCCCATTGCTACCATGAGCTCTATCAGTGATAATCCTTTTTGTTTATTTATAGACTTCATTTTTATCTATCTCCATTTATAGGGTAAACCATACCCGTGTTCCCTGTACTGGCGTATTTTCATCATGTCCGGTTTCGGAAACATGGCTCCACATCACGACGACTTCATATTGATTATCTCTTTGTCTGACAATACCCCGGCCACCCGGTAATGAACGAATTTCATCTATCCACGCCTTCATATCCTGCTTGGCATTATTTTCCGCTTCTGTACATCCACTACTATTCTTGCATCTAAGATTTCTAGTAACATCTGCCGAACTATATATTGCATTCAGATTATTATACAATTGTTTATAGTCTATATCGCCCTGAGGTGCGGTATTTTGCCAATCTAGTAAGTAGGTATCGCGTGCAATACTATTGGCCCGCATGGCATCAATAATCTGCTGACTTTTTTGCTGGGCAAACGCTGTAAATTCTGCCGTGTCGCCAAAGCGGTTGGCTGTCTGAATCATGGATACGCTCATCGCTAAACCTAAGGCAACAATTAGCATAGAGATAACGATCTCCAGTAATGTCATTCCCCTTTGGTGGGCACGTAATGTACCCACCAATTTGTTTTTTCTTGTTTCCATAGAACACCTCCCTTGTTACAGTCGGATTTCCCGCTTGATGCCACGAATAAAGGAAGGATCGCCACAACGTCTGCCACCCAAAGGATCTATATCAATCCGACCAGGACCAGTGATAGGTGCGGCACCCGCAGCATCTTCTTTTTGACCCGACATGAGATTCCCCATTTTGGCTGTCTTGGCGAGACAGTCATTTCGCCCAATGCCTGCTTTCGGATCTGAAGGATCAGAAGCTTCGCCACCAGTTTTTAATGCACCATTACCATCTGTTTGTATGATGTCTGGTGCTGACTTTGCAGTATCAATAATGTTTACCGCAGAAGTGAAATGCCCTTCATCTTTTCCAGCTTGCTCCAAAGGTTGTCCAGTTGTTTTATCAACAAAGTATCCGCCTCTTTTAAGATCTGGACCCGCGCCAGTAAAGGCATTGATTGCCATGGTCCAGCTTGTACCTTTGGTATCTGCACTCGATTCCGATTCATAACAAGTCATTTTTGGATTAGCCTGCGGTGGCAGCGTTGTTTCAACCTCTTTCACACGATAAATACGGGTAGAAATGAAGGCTGTACTGAGCAACATGCCCGGCTGGGATACCGCCTTCTCGGCTCCAACTAGATAGTCGCCATCTGTAGAGGACGCTTTTAGCAAGATTTTCCAGCCTTTATTAACATTTTTATCAAATCCCGCATCTACAATGTAGCGTTTATCACCAGTTTCGGTAAATGTTTGCGTAAAGAGTGAGCTATTAGTCAGTGCAGCGGGCGTATCTACAGTCAGGTCATCATAGATACCAGCTATCATCTGCTGATTAGTATCTTTAAGATCGTGTTTAAAAACATCGGATCCTGTGCCAAAAACAACGACATAATCTTTCTCACTATTACGATAAACAGCTGGGGCTGCAGTAATAGGTTGTCTTTTATCGCCCTTGTAAATCATAACTGCTTTCCAAGCACTAGGCTCACCGCGCAGATCAAAGCGGTACAGATTACCAAACTGGTCACCGGCATACGCTACATCTACGACACCGTTAATATCGGTATCAACTAAAAGCGGAGTAGACAATGCTCCCGGACCTATATCTGGTCCAGAGGGTACGGATATTTTTTTCACTAAGGTCCCAGGGGTTGCCCCTCCAGTTAGTGATCCTGCTCTAGCATTCAGACCGAATTCCTGCCCCATCATCTCATAGACATAAAGGGTCGGCGTCTTGTCGTAAGCACTCACACTGAGATTTGGCGTAAAGTTGCCCGCGTTATCATAAATGCCCGGACGGTAGCCGTTGGCAAGGAAAGCATAAACACGCACTCCTGTTTCCAATTTGGGTTTCTTGCTTCCCGCGTCCCATTGGGTAGCGACTTGCGCGATGGTCGGTGTGCTGACGGTATATCCTAAGCCGTTATTCACACCCTTTTCTGTTTCCCACATCGGAACGGTTGTTTTCCATTGAGCCTGTCCACCCGCTTCCATACCGGTACTTCCCGCTCCATCGCGTTTTTCCCCGGCGATTGACAGCGCATAAGCACCACGACCACCTTGCCCCATATTGCCCAGCATGATGTATTGCTGTTTGAAGCCACGGGTTTTTGCGGTCAGCAACCAGCCAATCCCGCCGTTATTCAAGTACAGGTGCGGTTGCAAGACATTTTCTTTGCCGTAGCCGTCTTCGGCGATAAGCGGCAGTGTTTTGCCTACGGTCAGACTGTCATCGTTACTTTCCCGCTGCATGCCCGCCGGCAGATAATTCAGCTTGAGGGCATACGGTGTGCTACTTGCCGCAGCTGTGCCCGCAGTCGATTCAAAAATGTAGGTCATACCATCATTAGCAGCCGTAATAACATATTTTTGTTTGCCTGCCACATCTCTGCCCAAGGCGATAACCGGCGTGCCCAAAACATCGCCCATTTGCCGCTGCACGTCATTTGCCGTATCCGTGCGGATACGGTACGTCGCTATTCGTCGTGGCGTAATACTTTTGGCAGTATCTTGAATTTGTTTGTCCGTTCTGCCCGGATCGCGCAATATCCACGGCGCGAAGGCATTGCTGAATTCCTGTTCGGATGTCAGCGCAAAATCGACTCTGCGAGCAGTATCAGTGGCAGTCAACCAATAGATGCCATTGCCATCGGTTTTGCCATTATTCACCAATACGACGCGATCGTCATATTTAGCCGGCTCAGCTTTTTTAGTTGTATCAATCGCCGTACCATTAGCGTTGAAGAAGTTAAAAAGCATGACGCTCGACCATTTATCGGTATCAATTGATAAGCTGGCAGCGATAGCAGCAATACTGCTACCTGATACTGATGGGGTGGACGTTGAACGAGTATGCACTGAAGGTGTTTTAACTTCTTTGGCAATTTCATTCAGGATTTCACCAAAGATCTCTCTCAACCTATTCCCATCGTTAGTCTGATAGTAACAATTGGGACAACTCGCTGCACCGCGCAAATAGGTTATGCCATCTGCACTCAAATCATTACCGAATCCAACCGCATAAGTGGTAATGAGTTGTTTTGGGAATTTAGGATCATCCCAATCACCGCCTTCGGCATCTTTACTATCATTGGTTTTATCAGACCTTCCTCCTGACGGTATCAGGTCTTTATCCCTCAATGTATGGCTAAATAGACCTATACCGTTCCATCCTTCACCATTATACCTGGTTCGGCCGTAATAGGGGTGATACCAATACTCATCGTGAGACCCCGGCAGGGAAAAACGATACCACGGCCCCTCAGCGTCAATACCCCATCTTTTAAAGGTTCCATAGTATTTCTTTTCCCAGTCCAAGAAGCCTGTCTCATTGGTATAGCGTTCTTCATAGGGATATCCTGGAATTTCATCTGTATTGGCATCACCATCGGACAACACAACAATGTAATTCTTCTGACAACGATATTTGATGTTATCCCTTATTACGCGGATAGCACGGATGTAACGATCCGTAGTTGGTGTATCCAGATAGGGAGAAAGTGAATTTACATAATCTCGCATCTCGGCCGCAGTCTCTACAAAATCAACCGGCGCAGGAATGGCCCATGTCTTATATCTATTATCCCAGACTGACCAAGGGATTCCAGGAATTTTCCATTCTTCGGTATCGAACCACCTGCCCCAATCTGGTGCACCATCCATAAGATGACGCTTTTCGGTACCCCATAAAGAATAGAGGCTCCAATTTACTTTCCCATCATAGCCATCCAAGATAGCGTGCATTCCGTCTATTGCTACCTGCATTCGCGTATCAGCACTGAAAGTCACATATCGTCTAGGTCTAGCACCATTCGCCGCAATTCCCGAAATATTATTCCATTTATTCACATCATAAAATATAAAAAAGCATTTATCTCTATGGGTGCGATTATATTGCACACTCCATGAACAATCCCTGTTCAGCGCCCAGTTCTTATACCTGCGACCAGGAACATAATTAATTCCCTGCTGCATGCTCCCCGAGTCATCAATAAAAAACATAACATTGGGACGTATGCCTCCCGCACCGCTCTTGACCGAGTAAGTATTAAATTGTGGCGGGCGCGGCAGGAAGGGAGAGGTCCGCTCATCAGTTGTAGCAGCGGGTGTCGGCGTTGGTGTTGTTTGCGCCATGGCATATTGTTGACAGGCTACGCCCACGACCGTGGTCAGCAATAGCGGACGAAGAGGAATTCCCATTTTTCTCTGTGTTTTCATCATGTGCTCCATGTTTTTGGTGCCGCATAGGTTGTCACGCGGCAAGGTGTGTATTCAAACTATCAAGCAAGAATGGTGCCAAAGATTTTCTTGTTTAATTTCATATAATTAGGCAATTGTTTTGCTAGCTGTAGCGAATGTTCGCTATTGCTAGGTTTTTATCAAGAAATACGTATATCAAATTGATTTTCAAAAGAAAGATTACGTTTAAAAATTTTATATTAAGGTGGCGTTGATATGGTTCCTGTTCCATAAGACGCAATAGTGAATCCATGTAATCTATTGAAAATATTATTTTTATCCCAAGATAAGTTCGCTTGCATCTCACAACATCAACCGTCTCCCCTTTCTATTTACGCGGCGTTTTATACCCCACGAGCGGGCAGATAATTGCAAGACGTGGTCATAATTTTACGCCACCAGTGCCAGATCCTGTTATGGCATCCAGGTCTTTTCGATCAAAGTCTTATCTGTTCCAAAGTCCTAGCCTTCCTGCCTCACAGGGAGGTAATACCAATCCCGGAAAACCATCTAAGTGTGTTGGCACCGCTCACCGTACTATTCGTACCGCCTTCTCACCTTAATTTCTGGGATTGGTATGACAACTAAATGTTGTTATTGACTTTGCAAGAATGCTCGCAGCCAGCGGTTACTGCGCTCCACACTAGCGATATTGACTTTTTCGTTCGGTGAGTGCGGCGAGACGATGGTCGGACCGAAGGAGGCCATTTGCCAGTGCGGGTATTTGGTGAAAAGGATGCCGCATTCAAGACCGGCGTGTACGGCTTTGACCGGCATGTTATCGCCGTAGATGGTCGCGCCAATTTTTTTCAGTTTTTCGACGAGGTCGGAGTGCGGCAAGGGTTGCCAGCCTGAGTACGCGCCGCTGTATTCACTGCTGCCACCCGCAAGGCTGACGAGTTGTGCAATGCGTGCGGCAAGATCGTCGCGGGCACTATCCACCGAGGAGCGCAACATGCAGCTGATATGCAAGGCATCGTCCCCGGTTTTGGCAACGGCGAGGTTGTTAGAGGTTTCAACCAGGCCAGGAATGTCGATGCTCATGCGATCCACGCCGTTGTGCAGGTTGCGCAGAACGCCGATAACTTGGGCTGTGCTTTTTTCGCTGAGGGCGCGGCTGATGGTTTCGGCAGGTTCGAGGCTGATGTGCAGGGTTTGGTCTTCTGGGGGCAGTTCGTTGCAGATGTGTGCGGTCAGTTCTTGCAGGTTTTGTTGCGCGGTGGCGAGGTTGCTGCCGCTTAGGGTGATGAGGGCATCCGCTTCGCGCGGAATGGCGTTGCGCAGGTCGCCGCCTTCCAGATTGACGATGCGCAGGGCGTTCGCCGCGTCATCCTGCAAGGCTTGCAGGGCGCGGGCGAGGATTTTGATAGCGTTGCCGCGTTGCAGGTGGATTTCTACACCGGAGTGACCGCCTTTGAGGCCACGCACGTGCAGGTGGTAGCCTTGCCCAGCGAGGGATTCGTGTTGCAACGGCAAGGTGTAGCTGCCGTTGACGGCACCGGCGCAGCCGATGCAGAGTTCACCTTCGTCTTCGTAGTCAAGGTTGAGCAGGATGCTGCCTTTCAGCCAGCCCGCCTGTACTTCTTGCGCGCCTTCGAGGCCGATTTCTTCACTGGCGGTGAAAAGGGCTTCCAGCGGCGGGTGGTTGAGGCTTTCATCCGCCAGCACGGCCAGAATCATCGCCGCGCCAATGCCGTTATCAGCGCCAAGGGTGGTGCCATCGGCATGAACCCAATCGCCGTCCACAATAGTGCGGATAGGGTCTTTGCTGAAATCGTGGCTGGAATCTTTGTTTTTCTGCGGCACCATGTCGAGATGCGCTTGCAGGATGACGCCCGGCTCGTTCTCGCGCCCCGCGCTCGCCGCTTTACGCACCAAGATGTTGCCGCGCGCATCGCGTTCTGCTTCGAGGCCGAGGCGTCCCGCTTCGTCGAGGATGTATTGTTCGACGGCTTCTTCCTGGTGTGTGGGGCGGGGAATTTGTGTCAGCTGGTGAAAGTATTGCCAAACCGCACGGGGCTCGAGTTCGGTTATGTTCATGACAGTTCCTTTTTGTGTGTGGGAAGGGAGTGTCAGCGGAGGCGCGCTTTCAGCGGGCGGGCGCTGATGTTGCCAAGAAAGCGCTGTTTGAGTCTGTCGTACCAGCGCTGTTTGCTTTTTTCTTCGAGTTGCAGCAGCTGGTGGCTGTGCAGGTGGGCGAGGATGTAATCATCGCTGGTACCGACGGTATCAATCAGGCGGTTTTCCACGGCTTGTGCACCATACCACGTTTCCCCGGTCGCCAGCGCGTCGATATCCAGCTGCGGGCGGTAGGTGTGGATGTGCTGTTTGAAGAGGTCATGGGTGACGGCGAGTTCGTGGCGGAATTGTTCGCGGTCAGCTTCGCTATTTTCACCAAAGACTGTCAGGCTGCGTTTGTGCTCACCGGCAGTATGTTCTTCGTAGCGGATGCGGTGCTGTTTGAGCAGTTCGTTGAAGTTGGGTAATGCGCCAACGACGCCGATGGAACCCAGGATGGCAAAGGGGGCGGCGATGATTTCGTTACCGATGCAGGCCATCATGTAACCACCGCTGGCGGCGACCTTGTCCACGGCGACAGTGAGCGGGATTTGCCGCGTGCGCAACCGGGCCAGTTGTGAAGCGGCAAGACCGTAGGCGTGTACCAGTCCGCCGCCACTTTCCAGGCGCAAGAGGACACGGTCTTCAGTACTTGCGACCTGGATGACGGCGCTAATTTGTTCGCGCAGTTGGGCAACGGCAGAGGCTTCGATGTCGCCATCGAAATCCAGGACAAAAATGCGCGGCTTTTGTGTCTCTGCTTCGTCTTTTTCAGCCTGTTTTTGTGCTTTTTGTCGGGCTTTCAGGGCTTTTTTATCGAGCAGGGCTTCGTAGAGGAGGTCTTGCTGTTCTTCGTAGTATTCGTTCAGCGAGCGGACTTCGAATTTGTCTTCGTCATCATCGTTATCCCGCTTGGCGGCGGCAATGCCAAGGACGGCTAACAGCAGGCAAATCAGGATAGTCAGCGCCTTGGCCAGGAACAGGCTGTATTCAAGAAGAAAGGTCATCATTGGGTATCTCGTGTCCAAAGGAGGGGCATCAGGGTAATAAAGAGCAGGCTGTGTAGGGCGATGTATATCAACGTCTGCACAGTGGCAATGCCGCGATAAAGCAGGCTGAGGTGCTCAAAGGGCGAGAGCCAGCGCAGGATTTGCACCAGCCACGGCGGGTTAGTCGTCAGTACGGGCAAGAGCCACAGCAGCAGCCAGATGAGTGCCAGCAGTAATGAAGCGGGCAGCGGCTGTTTCTGCGAGGCGGATATGGTGAGCGAGAGCAGTGCCGCATAAAGGGCAATAAAGATTTGCGCCAGGAGCAGCGCCAGGAGCAGCTTGCTATCCCACAGGTTGCTGCGTGCGATCCAGGCAACGGTCAGCCAGAACGGCAGGATAAGCAGGGTAAGCGCACTCAATAGCACAACGGTTTTGCTGACGAGCAGGCGAGGCAAGCCGCCACGCACACCACGCAGTAATACGTCGGTATGCCAGAGTTTTTCGCCTGCAAGACTGCGGGCGCCGAAGTAAATTGTCCACAGAATCATCAGCCATTGCAGCAATTGCGCCGCACTACCAAGCAGGGTTTCCGTCGCTCCGCGCCGGTTTTCCAGGCCTGCCAGTTTAGGAGCGATCGCTTGGTATTCCACTAGGCCACTAGCGAGATACAGGCCGAGCGCCAGCCATGATGCGGTAAGGGCGGCAAAGAAGGCCGGTGTCGCCAGCAGGCGGTATTCTTTATGTAACAGGCTGCGCCACAGCATTGAGTTTTTCCTGAAAAGCTTCGCGTGGATATGCGGGATAGTATGCACAGATACCGGGATATGCAGCGAGGCGCTGCCACAGTGATTGACGAGCGGCATCACTACCATCATGGGCAAAAGCGGCAAAGCGTCCATCCAATAGTGTTGGCTGAGGTAATGCCTGTGCCTGTGCGGTGTCGTCGCAAGCGACCCATAAATGGGGACCATCCACACGAGGGATAGGTATTTCCTGCAAGATTCCGTTATGCAAGTAATAAACGCGGTGTGCGGTTGCCAGTACTTCGTCCCAGTCATGGCTGGTCATCAGTACGCAGCAACTGTCTGCCAGACCAGCTAAAAGCGGGCGCAGCAGCAGACGCTGATCACTATCCAAACCATTGGTGGGTTCATCTAAAACGACTAGCGATGGCTTATGAATTAGCGCTTGCGCCAGACCAACCCGTTGCCGGTAGCCGTGCGATAACTCACAGCAGCGTTTATGCGCCACCGCTTGCAGACCGCAGCGTTGCACGACATCAGTCAACGCAGCTTTACTGTCACGCACACCACGTATCTGCGCACACATCTGTAAAAATTCGCGTACCCGCCATTGCGGATAGAGAGGCGCCTTGTCCGGCAAATAACCCAGCCAAAAAGCGGGCAAGCCTGCTTGATAGTGAACACTGCCGGCATCCGGCGTCAGTGCACCCGTCAAGATTTCCAGTAACGTAGTTTTGCCTGCACCGTTACCACCAATCAGTGCAACCACTTCACGAGGGTGCAATTCCAATGACGCATCGCGCAGGATTATTTGTCTGCCACGTCGTAAAGCGAGGTGTTGAGCAGAAAGAAGCATACGGGGTAAATATAGGCTATAAAAAAACCCGCCAGCGCGGGTTTCTTGAATAGGTGCCGCGATTACTTAATCTTGGCTTCCTTATACATAACGTGTTTGCGTGCTACCGGATCAAATTTCTTAATTTCCATTTTTTCCGGCATATTGCGTTTATTCTTGGTCGTGGTATAGAAGTGTCCGGTACCTTCGGAGGAAACGAGGCGGATTTTTTCACGAGCAGTTTTCTTAGCCATGCTTTACTCCTTACACCTTTTCGCCACGTGCACGAATTTCTTGCAGAACCGCATCAATACCTTTTTTATCAATGATGCGCATACCGTGGGTAGAAACTTTCAATTTAATAAAGCAGTTTTCACTTTCAACCCAAAAGCGGTGTTCTTGAATATTGGGGAGAAAACGACGTTTATTTTTATTATTTGCGTGGGAAACGGTGTTGCCGACCATCGGCTTTTTACCGGTCACCTGGCAGATGCGGGACATAGCCGGACCTCATTCAATCTTTGAAAATACGGAAAATGGTGGTGGCCAAGGGCGGAATCGAACCACCGACACGCGGATTTTCAATCCGCTGCTCTACCAACTGAGCTACTTGGCCGTGGAAAGGACGCGCATTAAACAGGAAATCACGAAAACGGTCAAGCACTATTTACGTCATTTGTCTCAAACCGGACATTGGCACCGCCATGTTAAAATCACGTTATTTATTTCGGAGCAGACATGAACGCGGTCATCATCGGCATTGCAGGCCCTCAACTACAACCCCAAGATACCGCACAACTGAAGCAACCCGCCTGCGCGGGCGTGATTCTGTTTAGCCGTAATTACGAATCGCCGCCACAATTGCAAGCACTCTGCACCGCCATCCGTGATACACGCCCAGACTTGCTATTGTGTGTTGATCACGAAGGCGGGCGTGTACAACGCTTCCGGGCAGGATTTACCGCCATTCCCGCTGCGGCTGCCTTTGGCCACTGTTTCGACCACCGGCCGTTGCTTGCCTGCCAACTGGCTGAGGCAGCGGGAACCGTTATCGCCTATGAGCTGCGTCAGTACGACATCGATTTCAGCCTTACCCCCATTCTGGATCTTGCCGACCCTGTCTCGACGGTTATTGGCGACCGTGCCTTTCACGCCAATCCTGCCGTCGTCGCTATCCTTGCCGATGCCCTGCGACGCGGTCTGCACAAACTTGGCATGGCGGCTGTCGGCAAACACTACCCCGGTCACGGCCGGGTGAGCGGAGATTCGCACCACACCCTGCCGCACGACCTGCGCGATCTTGCCGAACGCGAAGCCGATCTTTATCCCTTCCTGCATCAAATCGAAAGCGGTATCGAAGCACTGATGCCTGCACATATCGTCTATCCGCACATTGACGAACGCCCGGCTGGATACTCGCCGCAGCACATTGCCGCGTTACGTCACTACGGCTTCGACGGTGCCATTATCAGCGACGACCTTGACATGGCTGGCGCACAGGGTATTGCCGACCCCGGCGAACGCATCCAGGCCGCGCTTGCTGCCGGTGCCGATGTGACACTGATGTGCAACGACCTTGCCGCAATCCGTCAGGCACTGAGCCGCGACTACCACCTGCCCGACGCTGCCAACAGCGCACGCCGTCTCGCCGCCCTGCGCGCCCGCCTCGTTGACACCGTAACCGCCGCCGCACACTACCGCGCCGCGCAGGAACTGCTGCAAGCTCACACCGCCGACCTCGTATAATGCGCGCCTGACCCGGAGTCCCCAATGGCAGAAAAACTCGTCATCATCATCCTCAATAGCGACCCGCAAAACGGCGCCGAAATCCTCGAACCCGTCTATCACGCGACTATCGCCGCTTCCATGGATTATCACACCGAAATCATCCTCGCTGGTCGCGCGGGCGAACTCGCCATCCGGGGCGTTGCCGACAAAATCGAATCGCCGCGCAAAGCTGGCGAGACCCTTTATGACCTCATCAAAGAAGCCTACCAGAGCGGCGTCGTCATCAAAGCGAGCAAATTTGTCGTGCAAAAATGGGGCGACAACCTCATCGCCGAAGTGAGTGAAGTCGTCAGCGGTGGTTACATCGTTGGCGAAATCATGAACAGCAACACCACAACCCTAAGCTACTGACCATGCAACACCTCAGCAACCAAGAACTCGAAAACGTCCTGCGTAACAGCGAATGCCTGATTGACAGTGGCCGCATCAACGCCGCCTACGACCACCTCGCTGCGCAACTCAACCTGCACTACGCTGGCCTCAACCCGCTTATCCTCATTGTCATGAACGGCGGTCTCATTCCGGCGGGTCAGCTACTCACCCGCCTCTCCTTCTTCCACCGCATGGACTATCTGCACGCCACTCGCTACCGCGATAACGTCGGCAGTGGCGACCTCATCTGGAAAATGCGCCCGTCTGCGCCGATTGCAGGCGAACACATCCTGCTCATCGACGATATTTTTGATGAAGGCATCACCATTAAAGCCATCATTGACGAACTCAAAGCGCAGAACCCGCAGAGCCTGCGCAGCGCCGTACTGCTCAACAAAAAACACGAGCGCAAAGTCGCCGACTACAAACCCGACTTCGTCGGCTGCGAAGTCGAAGACCGCTACATCTACGGCTGCGGCATGGACTATCACGGTTATCTGCGCCATCTGCCGGGCATCTACGCCCTCAAACAGACATGACGACGCGCATCCTGCTTGCTGCCCTGCTTGCCCTAGGCGGCTGCACCCAAAGCGACTACTACGGCAACTACTACGACAGCAGCACCGTCACCTACGGCATGGCGGGCAACACCATGCGCAGCGAAAACAGCGGCTACTGGCATGAAAGCGGCATGACCACGCCGCAAGCCGACGTCGCCATCTGGAACGACAACGTCCGCATCAATATCGACAGCAACCCGCCGCGCATCGGTCGCCACCGCCGCGCCAACCCCTGCTACATTGAGCGCACCGTTTACCAGCGTGGCCGCCCGATGACCATCTTGCAGCCCTGCGACCAGTCACCTTACTACTGACCATCACAACAGTCGCACACAAAAAAGACGGCGCGAAGCCGTCTTTTTTTATGCGGTGAATCCTCACAGCCCATGCACACGCAGGCGCGGCGCGATGTCTTCGTATTTTTTCTCACCTGCCGGGGCGGCAATGCCGCCGAAGACGAGTTCGGCACGCAGTTGCCAGTTGCCGGGGATGTCCCAGGCTTTTGCCACTTCGGCATCAATCAGCGGATTGTAGTGTTGCAGGTTCGCGCCGATACCGGCAGCGGCAAGCGTCGTCCAGATGGCGTACTGGTGCATGGCGTCAGCGTGATCCGCCCAGACGGGGAAGTTGTCGGCATAAGCGGGGAATTGCGCTTGCAGGCCTTCGACGACGCTTTTGTCTTCATAGAAGAGCACGGTGCCAGCGGCGGCGCGGAAGCCTGCCAGTTTTTGCGTGGTCGGCGCGAAGTTTTCCGCCGGGACGATGGCGCGCAGGGCGTTTTCGGCGATGTCCCACAGCTTTTCGTGCTCCGCGCCAAAGAGCACGAGCAGACGGGTGGATTGGCTGTTAAACGAGGAAGGCGTATGGCGCAAGGCGTGTTCGATGATGGCAGCCACGTCAGCGGCGGGCAACGGCAGGTTGCGGTTCAGCGCGTACACCGAGCGGCGCGTTTCGGCGGCTTGTTGCAGGGTTTGGTAGTCGGCTTTTTTGTTGAAGAACATGGTGGTTTCTCCCGATTGATGAATGATTTAGCGGCGTGATTGTAGTGCGTTATCCAGCGACAGGCTGCCGCCGCCCGCTGCGGCGAAATAGAGGAAGATAAAGCAGAAGAGGACGGCGGATTCGCCACCGTTCAGCTGCGGGAAGAGAGCATTTGCCTTGGCATGGAACATGAAATAAGCGACCGCCATTTGTCCGGAAAGGAGGAAGGCAACGGGGCGGGTGAAAAAGCCGAGCAGGAGCAGCGCACCGCCGAGGAGTTCCAGCGCGGCGGCAACGCCGAAGATGCTGCTCCAGCTGAAATGTGCGCCCATGCTGGCATCGGGAAAGGCAAAAACCTTTGATGTGCCGTGCAGGATGAAGAGGTAAGCGCTGACGATGCGTACCAGGGAAAGGATGTGTTGTTGATAAGGGGCGAGGAATCGCATGGGATACTCCTGTTGGTTGATGAAAGGCGGCGCAGTATAGGGATTGCTCTTTTCCTCACCTATACTCGCGCCGTTGAAGCAACTTTTCCCGACAGGAAACCATGGATACCCTGACCAGTCTGCACGTCTTCTGCCAAATCGTCGCGAGTGGCAGTTTTACCCGCGCCGCCGACACCCTCGGCATTTCCACCGCAATGGCAAGCAAACACCTGCGCCATCTGGAACAACGCCTCGGCGTCCGCCTGATGCAGCGCAACAGCCGCAGCCTGCACCTCACTGCCGAAGGCGAGGCCTACTACCAGCGCGTGAGCGAGGCGCTGACACTGCTTGATGCTGCTGCCAGCGAGGCGGGCAGCAATCATCCGCAGGGACATTTGCGCCTCACCGCGCCCATCTGGTGTGCGAACCCCGTTTTTGCCCGCTGGATGGGCGAATACCGCGAGCGCTATCCGGCGGTCAGCCTCGATATCATCCTCGATAACGGCATGCGCGACCTCGTCGGCGAAGGTATCGACCTCGCCCTGCGCGTCAGCAAAACGCCTGCCCCGACGCTGGTGGTACGCCCGCTCTTTACCGTGCAATTTGTGCTGGTGGCAAGCCCTGCCTACCTGCGTCGCCACGGTGTGCCGCAAACCCCGCAGGATGCCGCAGCGCATCAGGCCGTGTTGCCGTCATACGCTGATATCAGCGAAATGCCGTACAGCACGGACGATGGCAGCGACACCCTGCAACTCGCCAGCCCGTTGCAAAGCAACAGCACCCTGATGCTGCACCAGCTGCTGCTGGCAGGCGGTGGCATAGGTTATCTGCCGCTGTGGCTGATTGAAGGCGACCTCGCTGCCGGGCGGCTGGTACGCCTCTTGCCCGCCTGCCGTTTCAGCAACGTCACCCTGCACGCCGCCTACCCGGAACGCCGCCACCTCAGCGCAAAAGTGCGCAGCATGATTGATTTCCTCGTGGAAAAGGCAGCGGGAATGTAGCCGCCCAGGTTAATCTGCTGCGGCAGGCGCACAGAAGCGGGCAATATCGGCGGCATCAAAGGGATAAATCAGCTCACGGTCGCGAGCGGGATCGTAGAGGACGGGCACCAGCGTGTCATATTGCGCCCGCAAAGCGGGATCGCGATCGATATTGACGCGCTGGGCGGGCACATTCGCCGCCGCCAGCAGCGCCGCCGCATCAGCACAGAGATGACAACCAAGGCGGACATAAAGCAGATAAGACATGAACATCACCAGAAAAAACAGACCGTCATTGTACTGGCGCTTCCTGCCGCGTGATGCTACAACAGCACGATGAACATCACCTCCTACACGGGCCGCTTTGCGCCCACCCCCAGCGGGCCGCTGCACCTCGGCTCACTCGTTGCAGCCCTCGGCAGTTTCCTGGATGCCCGCGCACACGGCGGGCGCTGGCTGCTGCGCGTGGAAGACGTGGACAGCAGCCGCAGCCGCGCCGACTACATCGCCGCGCAAATGCACTCGCTGCACTGCCACGGCCTGCATCACGACGGCACGGTACGGGTGCAATCGGCGCATATCGCTGACTACCTCGCCGCGCTCGACCGCTTGCGCCCGCAGCTCTACCCCTGCGAGTGCAGCCGCAAACACTGGCATGACGGTGCCCGCATGGGGGCATTAGGCTCAATCTACCCCGGCACCTGTCGCGAAAAACCCCTCACCAGCCTCACCCCGACGGACGCCGCCATCCGCCTGCGCCTACCGAATACGACCGTGACCTTCCACGACCGCCTGTTGGGGAATTGCCGCTTCTCGCTGGCGGACGACATCGGCGATCCCGTCCTGCGCCGCCGCGACGGCGATATCGCCTACGCGCTGGCGGTGGTGGTTGACGACGCCTTGCAAGGGGTGACGGACATCGTGCGCGGACAAGACCTGGTGGCGGCGACGGCCATCCACCTCACCCTGCAAAACCTGCTCGACCTGCCGCAACCACGCTACCTGCACCTGCCGCTGCTGCTCAACCCGGACGGCAGCAAACTGAGCAAGCAAAACCACGCCCCCGCCCTGAATGACGCAACCCCGGCGGTCAACCTGCTCGCCGCCCTGCACCACCTCGGCGAAGACTGCACGGATTACACCAGCACGATGCCGGTGCCAATGCTGCTGGAAGAAGCGGTGCGGCGCTGGTCGCGACGAGCGGCGTAAATACTGGTCTCGCCAAACGAGCCAATCACGCGGTTTTTTAGAGATGGTTTAAGGATGAGCGCTGTCTATAATTTTTTCTTTTATCTGGAGCACTGTCATGTCTGTTTCTTCGCCTGTGGCACCGCCACGCAAGTTCCCGGTTCCGCTCAGTTATTTCAGTATGCCGCTTGGTTTGTCCGCGCTGGGGCTGTCTTGGCGTTATGGGGCGGCCAAGGGGTTTGCACCATCCTGGCCGGCTGAAGCGCTGCTGGTGATCGCCGCGCTGTTGTGGCTGCTGCTGATCGCTGCTTATGCCGTTAAAGTCTGGCGTTTCCGCGCGGATTTTCTCGCCGATTTGCAGGATTTGGTGCAGTGCCGTTTTTTGAGCATGATCCCCATCACGCTGTTGTTGCTGGCGATGGCGCTGTTGCCATATGCCCGTCTGCCGGCGATGCTGGCCGTGATGCTGGGGGTTGGCGCACAGCTGGCATTTGCCATGTATCGTGCGGCGGGTTTGTGGCGCGGTTCGCACACGCTCGCGGCCACAACGCCGGTGGTGTATTTGCCAACGGTCGCCGCTGCGTTTGTCAGCACCTCGGCATTCGCCGCGCTGGGATTCGCGGACTATGCCTGGCTGTTTTTCGGAATGGGGGTATTTTCGTGGCTGAGTCTGGAAGGGGCGATTTTGTTGCGACTGCGGGTTGAACAGGCGCTGGCGCCAGCGGTGCGCGGAATCGTCGGGATTCAGTTGGCACCGCCGTTTGTCGCCTGTGGCGCGTATTTCGCCGTGCATGGCGGGGCAGTGGATGGTTTTGCCCTGATGCTGATCGGGTATGGCTGCTTGCAAGGGCTGTTTTTGTTGCGGCTGCTGCCGTGGCTGTTAAGTGATGGCTTTTTTATGAGCTTTTGGGGCTTTTCGTTCGGCCTTGCGTCGATGTGCGGCTGCGGCCTGCATTTGCTGGCTCAAGGCATGATGCCATTCCTGGCATGGATGATGGTGGTGACAGGCAGCGGCGGGATTGCGCTGCTGGTGCTGGCGACGTTTGCAGCGATGCGGCGCGGACGGTTTTGGCTGCGTTAGTTGGCGTCTGACGTTCGCTTGCCTTGTTTTTTTCTGCCCTGCCCCAAATCTATTTCCTACGGGTGTGCGGTGCGCCCGTCTCGTCACTTCATATAAAGGATTTTCATGACTTCCCTTCTCTCTTCTGCATTCGTCTATTTGGGGGCAGCGGTGCTGATCGTGCCAGTGTCAAAGCGGCTTGGTCTCGGCTCGGTGCTGGGTTATCTGCTGGCAGGCATCCTCATCGGGCCGATATTCCATTTCGTCGGCGCAGAAATGCACGATGTGCAGCACATTGCCGAATTTGGCGTGGTCATCATGCTGTTCCTTATCGGGCTCGAACTGGAACCGGCCATGCTGTGGAAACTGCGCGCCAAACTGTTTGGCCTTGGCGGTTTGCAGGTGCTGTTGACGATAGCGGTAATTGCCAGCTGCGCCATGCTGCTGGGTCAATCGTGGCAGGTGGCGATCGCTGCCGGTTGTGTGCTGGCGCTGTCATCCACCGCGATCGTGTTGCAGACCCTGGGCGAGAAAGGATTACTCGGCAGTCCGGGCGGACAATCGGCGTTTTCCGTGCTGCTCTTTCAGGATATCGCCGTCATTCCAATGCTGGCGCTATTGCCGATGCTTGCCTTGCCGGGGCTGACCGGACACGCAGAGAGTCATGAAGCGGCGACCCTGCTCGACGGCATGCCCGCCTGGCAGAAAGCGGCGCTGATTGTCGCGGTCATCGGCGGGATCGTCGGCGGTGCTCACTTCCTCACCCGCCCGTTTTTCCGCTACATCACCCGCTCGCACCTGCGCGAGATGTACACGGCGACGGCGCTGGCGCTGATAATCGGTATTGCCGCGCTGATGAGCCTGATCGGCCTCTCGCCTGCGCTTGGCGCCTTCGTCGCCGGGGTGGTACTGGCCGATAGCGAATACCGGCACGAGCTGGAAAGCACACTGGAACCGTTCAAAGGTCTCCTGCTCGGCCTCTTCTTCATCACCGTCGGCGCGGGTATCGATTTCGATCTGCTCTTTAACGAATTTGGCACCATCCTCTGCCTGACGCTGGCGGTGATGCTGGTCAAAGCGGCGGTGCTGCACGTCCTCGGCAAACTCTTCCGCCAGCGCGGCCTGAACAACCGCCTCTTCGCCCTCAGCCTTGCCCAGGCGGGGGAATTCGGCTTCGTGCTGCTGTCCTTTGTGGTGCAAAACGCCGTGATGCCGCAGGCCGTGGCCGACCGCCTGCTGCTCGTGGTGGCGCTCTCCATGCTGTTCACGCCGCTGCTCTTCATCGCATACGAAAAATTCTTCATCCCGCGCGCGGCCGCTGTCGGACAAGACCCGCGCCAAGCCGATGCCATTGCCGAAGAAAACCCCATCATCATTCTCGGCCATGGTCGCTTCGGGCAGATAATCGACGGCCTGCTCGAATCCTGCGGCTACCACACCACCGTAATCGACTACGACGTGGAAACCGTGGAAGGCCTTGCCAAATACGGCATCAAAACCTACTTCGGCGACGCCTCCCGCCCGGAACTGCTGGAAGCGGCGGGCATTGCCAAAGCACAACTGCTGGTGGTCGCCATCGACAACCCCGAACAGGCCACCGCCATCGTCGAAGACGTGCGCAAACGCTACCCGCAGCTGCCCATCCTCGCCCGTGCCTACGACCGCCTGCACGTTTACGCACTCTACCGCGCCGGGGCGCAGGAAATCGTCCGCGAAACCTTCGACGCGGCGATGCGCAGCGGGCGGATTGCCCTGGAAATGCTCGGCATGGACATCGCGCAGGCGCAGAAAATCAGCGATTTCTACTATCACCGCGACCGCCACAGCGTGCGCCTGATGGCGACCGCCTACGACCCCGACCTGCCCCGCTTCGGCAACGAACGCATGGCGATGATTGCCAAAGCCGACGACGCCGAAACAGAGGCGATGATTGCGGCGCTACTGCGTGGCGAAGAAGTGGACTGGAAGCCGGAAGCGGATTTGACCGCGCCGTCGCCATAACCGCTTGCCGATTCAAAAAAACACCCGCCACGGCGGGTGTTTTTACAGGGATTGCCGCGCGTACCCCTTCAAGCGGGATAAATGCTGGTGTTCGGGATTCCCCCTTCCGGCCTTATAGAGCACCTTCCCCGCAAGTGGGGGAAAGGGTTTCGTGCCAAGCGGCATGGTTACTGGGCCTGCCAAGCGGCGTCATGACTGGCCCCGTCTGATGCCACTCTTACCAAGAACGCAAAAGCAGGCTTGCGCCTGCTCTTCATAAAGGCCTCCCCACTGGGGAGGTTTTTTATCGCGCACGAAGGCACTTCGCTACACCTGCAGCCAGAACGTCACCGGGCCGTCGTTAACCAACGCCACCTGCATATGCGCACCGAAGACGCCGCTTTGCACGCGCGGGTATTCCCGCTGCACGTCGGCGCAGAAGCGGGCGAACATCGCTTCCGCCGCATCCGGTGGCATCGCCGGGTCGAAGCCGGGGCGGTTGCCTTTTGTGGTGTTGGCGGCGAGGGTGAATTGCGAGACGAGCAGCAGTTCGCCCGCCGCGTCAATCACATTCAGGTTCATTTTGCCGTCGGCGTCGGCAAATACGCGGTAGTTCAGCAGTTTTTGCTGCAAGCGGGCGGCCTGCGCGGCGGTATCGGTTTTTTCGATGCCGATAAGCGCCAAAAGTCCGTGCCCGATAGCGGCGACCGTCGCACCGTCCACCGTCACCGAGGCTTCATTGACCCGCTGAATCAGGGCAATCATCAATTTTCTCCGGCTGTTTACGACAGGTCTATAATGCGGCAAATTCACACGGAGCCAAAACCATGTCACTAGCCGGTCGTCATATCCTTTCCATCGACCAATTCACCCGCCCCGATCTCGAAGCCCTGCTCGCTGTTGCGCAGACGCTCGAACCGGTCGCCCGCCGCCAGTACCGCTGCAATGTTCTCGACGGCGCGGTCATGGCCAACCTCTTCTTTGAAGCCAGTACCCGCACCCGCATCAGTTTCCACACCGCCTTCTCCCGCCTGGGCGGCCGCGTCTGCGACACCACCGGTTTCACCTTCTCTTCCATCTCCAAAGGCGAATCGCTGGAAGACACCGCGCGCGTTATCGCCGGCTATGCCGACGCTATCGTCATGCGCCACCCGGAAACCGGCTCGGTCGCCCAATTCGCCAAGGGCCTGCGCGTGCCGGTCATTAACGCGGGCGACGGCACCGGCGAACACCCCAGCCAGGCGCTCTTGGACTACTACACCATCAGCAGCGAGTTCGACCGCCTCGGCAAGACCATCGACGGCATGACCATTGCCATGGTCGGCGACCTGAAACATGGCCGCACCATCCATTCGCTCTGCCGCCTGCTGCGCCTCTTCCGCAACATCACCTTCCACTTCGTCGCCCCGTCTGCCCTTGCCGCGCCGCAGGAACTGCTCGACAGCCTGAAAGCCGCCGGCCACCATGTGCGCGAGTTTGACAGCATCGCCAACGGTCTGCCCGGCGCGGATGTGGTGTACGCCACCCGCATTCAGCGCGAGCGCATCGAAGGCGGCGAAGAAATGGAAGGCTACAGCGAGGATTACCGCATCAACCACACCGCCATCACGGAATATGCGCCGAAAGACATCGTCATCATGCACCCGCTGCCGCGCGACAGCCGTCCCGGTGCCTTCGACCTTGCGACCGACCTCGACACCCTGCCGAACCTCGCCATCTTCCGCCAGGCGGATAACGGCGTGACCATGCGCATGGCGATGTTCGCAATGGCGCTGGATGTGCACAAGGACATCGACCGCCACTTCCACAAGTGGGAAGGCTACCGTCCACGCCGTTACAGCGACAGCGACGCTGATTTCTACCAATTCGACTGAGTGAGGCACGCCGATGAAGATGATCACCGCCATCATCAAGCCGTTCAAACTCGATGACGTGCGCGAGGCCCTGTCCGACATCGGCGTGCAGGGCATCACCGTCACCGAAGTGAAAGGCTTCGGACGGCAGAAAGGGCACACCGAACTCTATCGCGGCGCGGAATACGTCATCGATTTTCTGCCGAAACTGAAACTGGAAATTGCCGTCAGCGACGATCTTGCTGAGCGGGTGGTGGAAACCATCCGCGATACTGCCAACTCCGGCAAAATCGGCGACGGCAAAATCTTCGTCACCTCGCTGGAACGGGTGGTACGCATCCGTACTGGCGAACTGGACGACGAAGCACTATGAACAACCATCCCACCAACAGAGGAGCACCTATGCAAAACAACATCCGCCTGTCCCTGAGCCTGAGCACCGCCCTGCTACTGACCGCCTGCGGTGGCGGTGGTGGTGGCGACAACAATCCGCCGCTTGATCCCGGCACGCCGCCCGCCAATATCCCCGGTAACAATGCCGGTAACAGCGTCAGCGGCATCTATCGCGGCACGGCGGTCGTCGTCCCCAGCGGTAGCACCATCAACAGCAGCCACCGCACCCTCAACATCGGCAGCGACAATCTCAATACCCTGAACGTCAACGGCAAACAGTTCAACCTGCGCCCTGTTAACGAAAACGGCAGCATCACGACGACCAACATCCGCAGCCGGGATGGCAAAAGCTATGAAATCTTCGTCGTCAGCAACTTCGATTACCAGAACAGCCGCTACGGCTACATCAAATCCGGCAACGAAGACTACATCTTCAGCCAGGGCACGCCGACCGCCCGCATGCCGGGCAGCGGCATCGCCCAATATGTCGGACAGGCGGCCTTTGTACGCAACGGCGAGGCCGGCACCGGTGATACCCGTTTCACCGCCGACTTCGCTGCCAAAACCCTAAACGGCACCATCACCTCGAAAGACCACAGCGTGACCTTCACGCCTGTGACCATCAACGCCACCATCAACGGTAACAGCTTCGCTACCGCCAACGGCGCTGCCGTCAGCAGCGGCGGCCACTTCTACGGCGACAATGCCCGCGAACTCGGCGGCCTGTTCAGCGACACCGTGCAACGCCTCTCCGGCAGCTTCGGTGCCATTCGCCAATAACCAGCACTCCTGCAAGCAAACCGCGCTCCGGCGCGGTTTTTTGTGTGCGCGGCTTTTACGCTGGAGCCGTCAAGCGGCATCAATACTGACTCCCATCAGGCGGAATGGTGAGGTATGACCATTATCATGACCACACCTCCTGTCGCAGAAAACCCAACAAAACCCCTTTTTCCCTACAATAGCCGCAGATCCCTACCAGGAAGCACCATGTCCGACATCCTCGCCCTGTTACAGCCGCACCTTCCCGCCGATGTTCTCGCGCAAGCCCGCGCCACAGCGCGTCCCTCCATTCCTTATCGCCTGAGCGTGGCCGCCGATTTGCCGCTCACCGCTTCGCGTGTCGGCGGTATCGGCTACTGGCCGCAGGCGCAGCCTTACCCCGTCAACCCCGAAGGACTGCCGCTGGCGCTGTTGGCGCAGGTCAATCTTGAAGAACTGCCCGCAGGGGCGGCGCAGGCACTCGGCCTGCCAGCGCACGGCATCCTCGCTTTCTACATCGACGCTTATGACGATGTACTGGGGCAGGATTTCGACGACTTGCGCGGCAACAGCCGCTACCGCTGCGTTTATTTCGCCGACACTGCTGCCCCGTCGCTTGCGCGCGCAGCGCAGCAGGCGCTGTTTGACCAAGTACAGGGGGAAGAGTGGTATCACCCCGCCGCCGGCGAATATGCCATGCACTTCGCGCCGCCCGCACCGCACTATCTCCTCACCGAAACCGCCGATTTTGCCGCGCTCTACGGCATGGAATACGGGCAATGGCTGAACTGCTACGACAACGATGTGATCAATGCCGCCTTCACGCAGCAAGGCACGAGCCATCTCGGCGGTCACGCCTTCTTCACCCAGACCGACCCGCGCTTTTATGACAGCAACCTCGCCGTTTCCACCCTCCTCTTCCAGCTCGATTCCTACGTCGGTGAAGGGGTGGACATCTGCTGGGGCGACATCGGCGTCGGGGCTTTCTTTATTGAACCGGCCGATCTCGCCGCCCGCCGCTTCGAGCGTGCCTGGTACAACTGGGACTGCGGCTGAGGAAGCCATGTTTACCCTGAGCGTTCTTATTCCCCTGCTGACGGCTGGCGCACTGGCCGGATTTCTCGCCGGACTGTTCGGCATCGGCGGCGGCCTGCTTATCGTGCCCATCGTCCTCTGGCTGCTGGAAACACAACACCTCGGCGGCATGCACATCCAGCACCTCGCCATCGGCACCTCGTTCGCCGTCATGGCCTGCACCACATTCAGCGGCGCGCTGGCGCACGCCCGCCGACGCAGTGTGCGTTGGGATATCGTCTGCCGCATGGCCCCGGCCATGGTCGGCGGTGCCCTGCTCGGCACCTTTATCGCCGCCCGCATTCCCGCCCACTACCTGCAACTCTTCTTCGTCGCCTTCGTCTGCGCCATCGCCCTGCAAATGCTCTGCCGCTATCGCCCACAGACGGGGCGACACCTGCCCGGCACTGCCGGCATCTGCCTGAGCGGCGGCGTGATCGGCCTGTTCTCAAGCTGGGTGGGCATCGGCGGCGGCACCCTGTCGGTGCCGTTCATGCTGCGTGGCAACGTGCCCGTGCATCAGGCAATCGGCACCTCGGGTGCACTGGCCTGGCCGATGGCGCTATCCGGCGCCGTTGGTTACCTGCTCGCCGGCTGGCACGTCACCGACCTGCCGTCAGGTTCACTCGGCTACTGTTACCTGCCCGCCGCTGCCGTGCTAGCGCTGAGCACCCTCTGCCTCGCACCCGTGGGCGTGAAAATCGCGCATCGTCTGCCCGACAGCACCCTGCAACGCGCCTTTGGCCTGTATCTCCTGATCATCGCCGCCCATATGCTGTGGAAAGTACATCCCCACTTCTAATATAGTCGTTGCCAATAACGACTAACCCAACCCAAGGAGTCCACCATGACCACATCCCCCTCTGGCGAAACCATCCGCTACGACAACGGCCAGTGGCACGTTCCCGCCCAGCCGCGTATCGGCTGCATCAGCGGCGACGGCATCGGCCCGGAAATCATGCAGGCATCGCGCCGCGTCTGGGACGCTGCCATCAAAACCGCTTACGACGAGCGCCGCCGCATCG